>Ga0209075_1000437_pt1 | contig 40301 bp, 61 predicted proteins | sample Stecom2011_FD_187523 | JGI IMG/M metagenome (GOLD analysis project Ga0209075, IMG submission 187523) | Agricultural soil microbial communities from Utah to study Nitrogen management - Steer compost 2011 (SPAdes) (version 2) | ecosystem: Environmental > Terrestrial > Soil > Agricultural land...
ACTGGGAATTTCCCCTGACAGGTTTTTCGGAACTGATCCCTGGGCGGGAGGTGACCCCCTTGGGTAAGCGTGGCCCGAAGGGCAAACCCACCAGCCTGCGTGTCCTTGAAGGTGATCGTGAGGACCGCATCAACCGCAACGAACCGGTGCCCGGTCAGGGTGAGGTGGTTCCGCCGGCGTGGCTGGTCGAGCTCGATGAAGACGCCAGCGGCGGTGGTGAGACCGCACTTGGGGTGTGGGAGCGGCTCGCCCCGGACCTGGTGCGCAAGGGTGTGCTCACCGCGTGGGATGTGGATCAGTTCGCGGTTTTCTGTGATGCGGTGGTGCGCCACCGGGAGGCCACCCGCGTCGTTGACCGCGAGGGCACCCTCGTGGAGGGGCAGAAGGGCAACTTGGTCCGTAACCCCGCGATCCAGATCGCCCGGGACTACGCCGACCTGATGGTCAAGGTCGGCTCCAGGTTCGGGCTCACCCCGGGGGACCGTGCGGACCTGACGATCGAGCGGGAGGCGTCCCATGGCGGCGCGGACCGGCTCCTCTCCTAAACGCCCGGTGTGCGGGTGGACGTTCGACGGCGTGTCCTGCCGTAAGCGGGGGGATCACCACTGCAAGCAGCGCGCCGACCACGTTGTTGCGTTCTTCTCTGAGGTGTTGGTGCACACCAAGGGCCGATACGCCCGTAAGGCGTTCGTGCCCACGGTGTGGCAGGAGAAGGAGATCCTTCGGCCGTTGTTCGGTGAGGTGGTCTGGTCCGTCGAGCAGGGCGAGTATGTGCGCCGTTACTTGGTGGCGTGGATCGAGCTGGGGAGAAAAAACGGGAAAAGTGAGCTGCAGGCCGGGATCATGCTGTACCTGCTTGTGGCTGACAACGAAGAGAGTGCGGAGATCTTCGGGTGTGCCCGTAACCGCGAACAGGCGTCTTTGGTGTTCGATGTGGCGTCGCGGATGGTGCAGCTCAGCCCTGTGTTGTCGCGCCGGTTGCAGGTACGCGCGCACGTGAAGCGGATCATCGACCCGAAGACCAACAGCTTCTACGTGGCGATCCCCGCGGACGCTCAGTCCGCGCTCGGCTCGAACCCTTCGGGTGTGGCCGCTGACGAGATCCTGGCGTGGCCCAAGCGGGACCTGTGGGACTCGATGCGTACCGGCATGGGTTCGGGCGCGCGCCGCCAACCGCTCATGGTCGCAGCGACGACCGCGGGCAACGACCCGCAGAGCTTCGCGGCGGGGATGCACAACGAGATGCAGCGCATCGCTGATGACCCGGCCCGGAACCCGCGCACGTTCGTGTACCTGCGTAACACTCCCGACGACGCGGACCCGTGGGATGAGAAGAACTGGCACCACGCCAACCCCGCGTTGGGTGATTTCCTGTCGTTGGAGGCGCTGCGTCAGGAAGCGTTGGAGGCGCAGAACGACCCCGCGTCGGAGAACAGCTTCCGCCAGTTCAGGTTGAACCAGTGGGTGCGGCAGACGACCCGGTGGATGCCGATGCACCTGTACAAGGCGTCCGCGGGTGAGCTGTGGTTGGACCCTGAGTGGGGTCGTGAGCAGTTGGCGGGTCGGGTGGCTTGGGGCGGTATGGACCTGTCGGCCAAGTTCGACCTCACCGCCTGGTGCGTCCTGCTCGAACCTGAGCACGCGGGCGGTCCTTTGGATGTGTTGTGGCGGTTCTGGCTCCCCGAGGATGCGCTGCCGCGCCTGGACGACGAGAACGACGGCAAGTTCAGCCGGTGGGCGCGGGACGGCTGGTTGACGGTAACCGAAGGCAACATCCAGGACTACGACCGCATCGTGTCGGACATCGAGGCCGACGGTGAGCATTTCGAGTTCGCCGGGTTCGACTGTGATGAGTGGTCGATGTGGCCGATGATCAACCGCGTCGCTGACGCCCTCGGGCTGGACGCCGAGTCTGGTGAGGTCATGGCGTACAAGAACACCTACGACCGGATGACGCCCGGCATGGACGAGGTCATGGCGTTGGTGATGAACAACAGGTTCCGTCACCACGGAAACCCCGTCGCAGAGTTCTGCTTCGACACGGTCGAGGCGCGGGTGGCCCCGTACAACCCGGATTTGAAACGCCCGGACAAACCGGAACGGGACAAGTCGGGGAAGCGGATCGACGCGGTGCCGGTGGCGGCGATGGCCGCGGCGGCGTGGCTGCTGCGCGGTGATGAGGACCAGTACGAGTCGGCGTATGAGAAGCGCGGCGTGACCGTCGCCTGACCCATAGAGGGGTGGTGGCGTCATGCGGTGGTTTCTGCTGCGCCGAAAGCAGGTCCTGATCAATCTGAAGGACGGGTCTGCGTTCCGTGGGGTGCTGTACCGGCGGTGGTGGGGCGGCACGGTGGAGCTGCGGGACGCGGTCCGTTTGGAGTTGGGGCGTGAGCCGGTGGCCGCGGACGGGGCGATTCTGATCGAGCGCCCCGAAATTCTCTATTGGCAGGTGGTGTCCCCGTGAGCTTCACCCTGTCGTCGGGGAAACTCGATGTGGGTGCCGGTCCGCTCGGGTACAGCCTGCCCAGTTTGCAGCTCGGCAGTGAGCGGTTCGAAGCAGCGGAGATCTTCCGCCGCCAACCGCAGGTGCGCACCGTGGTCGGGTTTCTCGCCCGTAACGTCGCCCAGTTGGGGTTGCACGCGTTCCGCCGTGTCAGTGACACCGACCGGGAGCGGGTCACCGATCATCCGCTTTCGGACCTGCTGGAACGGCCCCTGCCGGGCAAACGGTTGACCCCGTACCAGCTGAAGTATCGGATCGTCGCGGACCTGGCGATCTACGACACCTGCTTCATCCTCAAGGTCAAACCCGACGGTGACGGACCCATGGGCCTGCTCCCGGTGCCGGTGCCGTTGGTGACCCCGGCGGAGGAGTCGTGGATCCAGGCGCCGTTCTACAAACTCGCGGTGGGCGGGCAGACGGTCGAGGTGCCCGCTGAGGACATGATCCACATCCACGGGTACTCCCCGGACGACCTGACGGTGGGCGAGTCCCCGTTGATGGCGTTGCGGGATGTGCTGCTGGAGGAGTACGAGGCGACCAAGCACCGCCAAGGCATGTGGAAGAACGGCGCCCGCGTCTCAGGGGTGATCGAGCGTCCGCAGCCGAAGGGGTCGCGGGATTGGTCGGATGAGGCGCGCACGCGGTTCATCCGGGAGTTCCGGGACTTGTATTCGGGGTCGGGTGCGCAGGCGGGCGGTGTGCCGATCCTTGAGGACGGGATGACGTACAAGCAGGCCGGGTTGGATCCCAGGGCTGCGCAGTACATCGAGGCCCGCAAGTTGACGCGTGAAGAGGTCGCGTCGGCGTACTACATCCCACCCCCGCTGGTCGGCATTTTGGACCACGCGACGTTCTCCAACATCCGGGAGCAGCACAAGCAGCTGTACCAGGACACGTTGGGTCCGTGGTTGACGCAGATCGACGAGGCCCTGGAAGCGCAGCTCCTCCCCGAGTTCGGGGAGGACAACCTGTACCTGGAGTTCAACCTCCAGGAGAAGATGCGCGGGTCCTTTGAGGAGCAGGCGGCGGCTGCGTCGACGGCAGCGGGTGCGCCGTGGATGACGGTGAACGAGATCCGCGCCCGCAACAACCTGCCCAGCATTGAGGGTGGGGATGATCTGGTCACCCCGCTGAACGTGTCGGTGGGTGGGCAGGCGTCGCCGCGTGACAGCGCCCCGGACTCGGCGGATGTGGCTGAGGAGGCCCCGGAGGCGCTCGGCACTTCTTCTGGGGTGGTGCGGTTCAAGGCCGGCGCCCCGGAGATCAGCGTGGAGGCCGCGGGAGAGTCCCTGTCGCAGTACTTCGCGCGGATGGGCCGGTCCCTGTCCTCCCAGCTCGGCGCCACGGTGAAAACGCTCGGGTCGAAGGCGTTGGAGGAGGTCGACTGGGCTCGGTGGGAGCGTGAGCTCGTTCCGGTGCTGCTCGGGGTCAACGGTCCCACAGCTGAACGTGCGGGCAGGGACGCCCTGGCGCAGATGGGGTTGGACCCCACCCTGTACGACCCCCATGATCTTGCCGAGTGGCTGGCGGACAACGCTGCTGCGCAGGCGTCGGCGACGACGGACACCTCCCGGTTGCACGTGGAAGAGGCGTTGGCCAAGGACGACCCCTCAACAGCCTTGCGGGCACTGTTTGCGTGGTGGGCGGGGGATCGGGCCGCGTCCATCGGGCGCCGGCAGGCCACGCACGTGTCCGGTCAGGCCACGGTGGTGCAGGCCCGTAAACACCTGTCCCGCCCACAGAAGGTGTGGGTGGTCACCTCCGGTAATCCCCGTGACACACACGCCGCTCTGAACGGGGTGGCGGTGGACGTGGACGGGGTGTTTCCCAACGGCGCCCGCTGGCCGGGCGACAGTGTGCTCCCGGCGGAAGAAGCGGCGCAGTGCCGCTGTGAGATCACGATCACCGGCGGCGAGCCGGGAGGAGGAGGCAACTGACATGTTGCGCACCAAAAGCGCGCCGCTGACGATCAAGGCGGCCGGTACACATGAGGGCACCGACGACGGTGTGGTGGAGGCGATCGTCGCCGCCTACAACGTCGACTCGGTGGGGGACAAGATCGTCCCTGGGGCGTTCGAGGCCACTCTCGCTGAGTGGCGTGGGAAGGGCGATCCGATCCCGTTCGTGTGGTCGCACGATTGGGGTAACCCCGATGCGCACATCGGTGTGGTGGAGGACGCCAAGGAGACCGACGAGGGGCTGTGGATCAAGGCCCGCCTGGACTTGGATGAGCCGTTCGCCGCGAAGGTGTACCGGCTCCTCAAGGGCCGGAGGGTCACCCAGTTCTCGTTTGGTTACGAAGTCGAGGAAGGAGCTTTCGTCGACGCCAAGTCCGACGACGGTGAGCCCGGCGAAAGCTACTACGAGCTGCGCAAACTCAGACTTTTCGAGTGCGGCCCTTGCCTTGTGGGCGCCAACCAGAGCACGTCCCTGGAAGCGGTCAAGACCGCCCCTGGGGTGAGTGAGGAGCGGGTACGCGAGTTGATCGCCCAAGCCCGCACCAAGGACGCGGACACCACCGACGCGGGTGAGGAACCCGACCAGGTGGAGCCGCTGACCAACGCTGAGATCGCGGCCGTGCGAAAGATACTCGCAGACCGCACCACTGACAACGACAACGATTCGCAGGACGAGAAGGCCACGCCTTCCCAGCCCGCTGCCGACGAAGAGCCCCCTGCGGGGGCCAAGTCGACCCAGCCAGCTGATGGGGGAACCGCTTCGCTCGCTGCTGCCCAGCTCCGACTCATGGAGCTGTCCATCACCGAGGAGACGGTATGACCACCAAGACCCAGGACCTGGCCGGCGAGCTGAAGAATGTGCTCGCTGAAGCCCGCAAGATCACCGACACCGCTGAAGCGGAGGGTCGTGGCCTGACCAGTGAGGATCAGGCCGCGATCAAGGGCTACTTCGAGAAGGCCACCGACCTCAAGGGCCGCATCGAGAAGGCCAAGGAGACCGACCAGATGACTGCCGCTCTGGCGGAGCTGGAGGGTGTGGAGTACGTGCCCTCCCAGGCCCGGCAGGCACCCCAGGGGCACCGTGACACCCAGGGCAAGTCCTTGGGTGAGGTGTTCACCTCCTCGCCTGAGTTCCAGGATCTGCTGGCGCAGCGTGCTGCGGGGGAGAACTTCGGGCAGAAGCAGCGTGTCACCTCTCGCCCGGTGGGGTTCAAGGAGCTGCTGTTCACCGGTACGGACCGCGAGTCGGCCGGTGGGCTGATCCAGAACGACTACCGCGGTCTGCAGCTGGGATTCACCCCGTTCGAGCGTCCGCTCACCCTGCGACAGCTGGTGTCGTCGGCGACCACTGCGTCGGACACGATCGAGTACGCCTACGTGGCGGGTGTGGATCAGAACGCGGCGTTCACCCCGGAGGCCACCCAGACCACGGGCACCTCGGGTACCAAGCCCCAGTCAGGGTTCACGTTCGAACGCCAGACCACCACGGTCAAGACCATCGCGAACTGGGCTGCGATCACCAAGCGTGCCCTGGCCGACGTGGGCCAGGTGCGGGCGATGATCGACCAGTTCCTGCGGTATGGCATTGAGGAGGAGATCGACCGGCAGATCGTCGCGGGCGACGGTACCGGCGAGAACCTGCTGGGTCTGGACAACATCTCCGGAACCCAGTCGCTGACCGCGACCGGGGATGACCTGCAGCTGATCCGCCGCGCCAAGACCCGTGTGCGCCTGGGTGCGCGCACGAACGCGAACGCTGTGTTGATCCACCCCGAGGACCGGGAAGAGATCGACCTGATGCAGGACGGCAACATGCACTACTACATGGGCGGCCCGGTGGCCGCGGGTGGTAACACCACCATGTGGGGGCTGCCTGTTGTGGAGTCGGAGGTGCTGGAGCGCGGTACGGCGTGGGTGGGTGACTTCACCAAGGCCGTTCTGTACGACCGCCAGCAGGCCAGCATCGCCGTGACCGACAGCCACGACAACTTCTTCATCCGTAACCTCGTCGCGATCCTGGCGGAGACGCGGGTGGCGCTGGCGTTCCTGCAGCCGGCCGCTTTCGTGCGGGTGGAACTGGCCGGGTCTGGTAGCTGACCGTGTACCAACGGCAGGTGCGGGGGCGGTGTCCGATCTGCGGTGCGGAGCATGCCGCGTGTGGGCCGGCCGCCCCCGTGAACCCGATCACGTCGGGGGAGGAGGTGGTGTATGTGCAGGGCGGACCACTGTCTGAGTACGACGTCGAAGTGAACGGGGTCAAGCTCCGGTTGCGGCTGTCGGAGGCAGAGGCGCGTAAGCGCGGCCTGATCACTGATGAGCCCGCGGCTACAACGAAGGCGAAGCCGAAGTCGAAGGCTCGGCGGGTCAAGAACAAGAAGGTCGACATCGAGGACACCGCGTCCGGGGGTGAGTGATGACCTCCTTGGCGACGGTGGAGGACTGGCCGGTGTACGCCGCCGGCCCGGTCCCGCAGGACGCGCAGGCGTTGTTGGACGCCGCCTCGCAGAACATCGTGGACTATTGCGGGTGGCCTATCGGCCCGCACGCGGTGGAGGGCGAGGAGTACGACGGTGAAGGCCAACGCGTGCTGTCGTTGCGGGCGTTGGCCGTGACCTCTGTGGAGGAGGTGCGCGTCGACGGTACCCCGGTGTCGGGGTGGCGCCTGTCGCGCCGGTACGGGCAGTTGGAACGTACCGGCGGGGTGTGGCCTGAAGGGTTCGGGCGTATCGAGGTGGACTACTTGGCGGGGTTCGACCCGGTCCCACCCAACCTCGTCAAGTTGTGCGTTGAACTGGCGGCCAAGGCGGCTGCGGTGCCACTGGATGTGTCCAGCGAGACGATGGACCGGCGCACGATCCGCTACCGCGAAGCCGCCGTGGTGGGTGGGTTGGACGCCGCGGCGCTGGAACGGTACCGGCTCGGAGCCAGACCATGACCGGGCGGGGTATCTGGGGTGACACCGTCACCCTCATCCGGCGGGACGTGGTCGGCCAGGACGTGTACGGCAACGACGTCGAAGGGGAGACCCGCGAAACCCTGACCGGTGTGGCCTGGCAGCCGGTGGACTCCACCGAGACCCAAACCCAGCAGCGCGACCAGATGCTCGCCCACTACCGCCTGTACGTGCGCGGGTTCGTGGACGTGGACGGGGTGGACGCTGTCGAGTATGTGTGCCCGGCTCATGGGTTGATCCGTGCTGAGGTGCACGGACGCCCGGAGGTGTTCAGGTCCGCGACCGGCAGGTTGGACCACACCGCGGTGTCCCTACGTGAAGTGCGGGGGTGACGTGCATGGCACAGGTGCGGTTCGAGGCGTACTTCGACGGGATCGGGCAGGTGATGCGCTCTGATGAGGTCACCGGGCCCATGCGCACCGAAGCCGAGACCATCGCGTCTAAGGCCAACAACGCCGCGGTCGCGCACGGCTTGGCGTTGGGCGCGAAGGTGGTGGAGTCCGAGCGGGAAAAGGACCGGCGCCCTGAAGCGCAGGTCCGCGCTGAGGTGGACGAGGAAGACGCCTGGCAGGCGTTGACCGTGCTGCGGAAGGCCGCGGACGTATGAGTGACCAACCTGATCTGGTGGCCGCTGTGCGGTCGTGGTTGGCTGAGCAGCTCCCTGATGCGCGGGTGGTGACCAGCCTGCCGAAGGGCCAACGCATGGAGGACGCCATCACCGCTGGCCCGGTGGTGCGGCTGACCCGCGGTATCGGCGGTGGCGCCGTCAAGGGCGAGCGTCGGGTGTTGTTCGACGTGGATGTGTTCACCTCCTCTGAAGAGGTCTTGTGGGCGACCACTGACCGGGCGTGGAAAGCCTGCGAAGCGCTCACCGCGACCTTCTATCAGGGGGTCCTAGTGGACGAGGTTCGGGTGCACAACGGCGCTGGGCAGGCCGGTCCCGGCCAGGTGGGGCATGAGAACCCGGGCGTGTACCGCACGTTCGCGACGTACCGGCTGACAACGCGCTCCTAGCGGCGCAACAACCCAAGAACTCAACGACCCTCGCCGTTGGCGGGGGTTTTCGCATGTCAGGAGCAAACGATGACGGAAGTCGCGGACTTCTACACCACACGCAACGAACTGGTTTTCAAGGCCCTGTATGGGGCGGTTTTCGTCGCTGACTACGACGTGGACCTGCCCGAGGACCTGTTCGACGAGACCACCGGTGAGCTGCTGCCGCTCCCTGAGGGGTGGTACCCGGCCGGGTACTTCTCTGAGGACGGCATCACCCACGGCCGTGAGCAGGAGACCTCCGAGGTGCTGTCGGCGCAGGATGTGGAGCCGATCCGGGAGGACGTCACCTCCGACTCCACCACGGCGCAGTTCGTGATGCGGGAAACCTCGCCGGTGTCCATTGCTCTGTATGAGGGGATGCGGTTCTCCGACTTCGACGCGGTCGGGGAGCCGTTGCGGTGGACCAAGCCCAACAACCCGGTCCGCCTCGACCGCCGGTTTCTGTTCATCGCTGAGGACAAGTCCAAGGCCACCGGCGAAGCCAAGTACTTCGTGCGCCTGTTCCCGCGGGGGACGGTGTCGGAGGTCGGTGAGGCGGTCGCCAACCGTGAGGACGCCCTGAACTGGGACGTGACCGTGCGGGCGCAGCGTGATGCTGAGGCGGGCACGTCGGTCCTGTCGTGGGTGGATGGCCCCGGGTGGCGTGAGCTCGCCTCCGGGTCCTGAGCCGCCCTCTTATGCGGGCGTCGGCCGGCTGGTCTGGGTGTGCCCACCCGGCCGGCGTCCTTTTTCAGCACACCCGAGCACACCCACAGGAAGGTTTGACCCATGGCTGAGAACAAGAAGCCCAACCGTAAGACCCGCCGGTCCATTGCCGCGACTCGACGCAAGTACGTTGAGGCGTTGGGGCTGGAGTCTGCGGAGAACCCCACCGTGGAATTCGACGGACTCGACGGCAAGGTGTACAGCTTTGTGCACCCGCTGTTCATGGACGATGAGCAGCAGCAGGCAGTGGACTCCGAGGACACCCAGCAGGGCAAAGCTGCCGCACTCCTCGGCGAGGATCAGTGGGCCACGTTCGTCGAGCACCCTGCCCACCGGTCCGCAGACGTCATGCTGCTGTTCCAGGACCTGGCGCGGGAGACCCAGGACGTCATGGGTGATGGGACCCCTACACAGCCCTCGACCTCCTAGGCGATGAACCCGAAGCGGTCGAGGCGGCCCTGTTGCAGACCTACCCGGGCCGTGACCCGTTAGGGGAGTACTGGCGGGGTGAGATCACACTCCGCCAACTACGGGTGATGTGCGAGCACCTGCCGCCCGACAGTGCGGTGCATCGGGCGGCGCGGGGGCACGCGTGGTTGGAGCAGGAGTATCTGCTGGCGGAGGTCGCTGATGCGGTGCGCACGTTGGCGGCGATCACCGTCGCGGTCAACTCCAAACGCCCCAAGTCGGTGAAGATGCCCCAACCATTGCCGCGGCCGGTGGATGAGCTGGAAGAGGCACAAAAACGGGAGCGGGAGCAGGCCGCTGAGACGGCGTACTCCGACCTGTTGGGTGCTTTGACGCCGCAGTACGCAGAGACCACATGAGCTAGAGGGGGGTGACCCCCTTTGGCGACTGTGGGCGCGGTATGGATCAACGTCCTCCCCTCCATGCAGGGGTTCGCATCAAACCTGCAGAAGCAGGCCACCAGTGCGGCGAAGGTCGCCGCTGTGGGCGCAGGCACGTCCATGGGCAACGCCATGGGCGACGCCACGGTGGGCGCCCTGGCCAAGAAGATGACCGCGAACTCCAAGCGGATGCAGGCCACCTTCACCGGGTCGACGAACGTGATGACCCGGTCCCTGGCCAACTTCCGGGCAGGGTTCGCTGACGTGGATGCTGCTGCGTCCCGATTCACGGGCCGCATGGGGTCCTTGGGTGGGGCCACCGCCCGAGGGCTCCGCCCTGGTGTGCAGGCCATTGGTGGGTTCGCGTCCGGGTTCTCCGACGCCCATGCCGCCGCCTCCGCATTCTCGGGGGTGGCGGGCACCCTGGGCGGAGTGGCCCGACGCGGGTTGAACCCTGCGGTGGTGGCGGCGCAGAACCTGCACGCCGGATTCACCGACTCCGCTGCAGCCGCCAGCGCGTTCACCGGGTTCATGGGGTCGTTGGGTGGGGTGGCGCGCACCGCGCTGCAGCCCGGCATTACCGCCGTGCACACCATCGGCACGGGCCTGTCCACGGCCGGCGCCACGGCTGTGTCCGCTTTTTCGACCATGCGGTCGGGGGTGGCGTCCGCTTTCGCGGGTGTGGGGTCAGCTGTGTCCTCGGTGTCCGACGCCGGGGCCACGGCCGCCTCTCAGATCACCGGATTCTTCACCAACGCCGCGACCACCGCCGCGGACTCCATCCGCAACGTCTTGGGTGGGGCGATCGGCCAGGTCGCTGGTCTGCTCGGTGTGATCGGTCTGGGGTCGCTCGGGTCGCAGGTGGCATCCGTCGCCAGCGGTGCGGCCACCACCCAAGCCCAGATCGAAGCGCTGTACGGGGCTGCTGGTGGTGGGGCCGCTGAGGTCACCGCCCTCATGGACGGGATGGCGGAGCGTTTCCGCGGCCTGGACATGAACGTCATGCGCCAAGGCGCGGTGTCCTTGGCGTACATGGGCCTCCAAGGCGAAGAAGCCGTGGGCGTGCTGGAAAGGTTGGAGAAAGCCACCACGGCCACGGGTTCCGGCGCTGTGGGTATGGAACGTGCGATGTCCGCCCTGACCAAGGGCGTGAACGCCGGCAAGTTCCAAATGGTGGAACTCAACCAGATCAGTGATGCTGGTATCCCCATCTACGACGCCCTGTCCGATGTGCTCGGGGTGGACATCCCCACCGCGCAGAAGATGGCGACCGACGGCGCGATCGGCCTGGAAGAGGTCCTGCAGGCCCTCAGCGGTGACCACGGCACCTGGTTCCCCGCCCTGCTGGAGGGCGCCGACAACGTGTCGGCCACGTTCGCCGGCGCCTGGTCCACCATCCAATCGACCATCGTCAACGGGTTCGCCTCCGAGCTGATGCCGCTGTTCGACCGGGCGACCCCGCTCATGCTCGACCTGGCGGAGAAGGTCGACCAGGGTTTCCAGGCGTTGCCGGGGATCATCGACCGGGTCCGTCAGGCGTTCTCGGAGCTGATGGAACGCACCGGGTTGGACAAACTGCCCGGGATCCTCACCGGGTCGGTGATACCGGCTGCCCGTGACCTGTGGACCACCGTTCAGCCGCTCGCCGTCATCGTGGGCGGCGCCCTGGTGGTCGGGGTGCGGGCGTTCATGGAGGGCCTGCAGCGGCTGGGGCCGGTGCTGACGTCGGTGACGGGGTGGCTGGCGGAGAACCGCAAGTGGGTCACCCTCGTCGGCGTGGCGATCTTGGGTGGTGTGGCCGCCTACTACGCACTCGGAGTGGCGTCTGCGGTGATCCGCACGATCACCTCGGTGACGAAGATCTGGACCATTGCGCAGGCCGCGTTCAACGCGGTCATGGCGATGAACCCGATCATGCTCGTCGTCATCGCGATCGGCGCGCTGGTCGCCGGAATCATCTACGCCTACAAGAACTTCGAAGGATTCCGCAAGGTCGTCGACACGGTGTGGCAGGCCATCAAAACCGCCGCCATGTGGATCTGGGACAAGGGCCTCAAACCCGCCTTCGACGGGATCATGGTCGGGATCCGGTGGGTGGGGGACGCCGCCCTGTGGTTGTGGAACTCCGCGATCAAACCCGCGTGGGATGCGATCGTGGGCGCGTTCCAAGCCACCAAGTCTGGGGCCGGAAATGCTCTGGGGTGGTTGTCGGATGCCCTGACCGCGGTCGGTGAGACCGTCATGGGAATCTGGACCGACTACGTCCGGCCTGCTTTCGCGTTCATCTGGCGGTGGATCAAGAACATCGTCACCGGGATCATCGTGGTGGCTCTCATCCCGCTGATCCTGTGGTTTAAGGCCGTGTCCACGATCGTCACGTGGGTGTGGTCTTCTGTGATCAAACCGGTGTTCGCCTGGATCGGTCAGGCCGCGGTGTGGTTGTGGGAGAACGCACTTAAGCCCGCGTGGAACTGGATCGTCGACGGTTTGAAAACCGTGGGCGGCTGGTTCGTGTGGTTGTGGGACAACGCGATCAAACCAGCGATCGACTGGATCGCCGCTGGGGCCCTGTGGTTGTGGGACAACGCCATCAAACCCGCCTGGGACTGGATCGTGGGCGGCATCAAGCGGCTGGGAGGCTGGTTCACGAGGCTGTGGACCACCTACATCAAACCCGCGATCGACTGGATCGCTGACGGTTTCACCTGGCTGTGGAATCAGATCAAGTACGCGTTCAACTGGATCGTGGCGCACATCACCCGCTGGTGGACGCTGACGAAGTTCCGGTTCAACCTGGCGATCGCTTTCATCCGCGGGGCGTTGGCTGGCGCTTTCAACTGGTTCAAGGACCGGGTCATCAAACCGGTGTGGAACTGGATCAGCGGGCACATCACCCGCATCTGGGAGAACGGCATCAAACCCGCCTTCGAGAAGGTGATGGAGGGGGTGGACTGGCTCAAGGACGCCTTCAACACGGGTAAGGAAGCGATCAAGGACGCCTGGAACGGCATCCGCGACTCGGCGAAGAAACCGATCAACTTCCTGATCGACACCGTGTACAACGAGGGCATCCGCCCCTTGTGGAACAAGGTCGCCGGTGTGGTGGGCGCGGACAAGCTCGACAAGGTCAAGGCGTTCGCCACCGGTGGTGCGGTGTACGGGGCTGGTACCGCCACCTCCGATTCCATTCCGGCTCTGTTGTCCAACAACGAGCACGTGTGGACCGCACGCGAGGTGTCCGCTGCTGGTGGGCATGGTGCGGTGGAGGCGATCCGCCAGACCGCTCTGGCCGGGGGGTTCACCTACGCCCGTGGTGGCAGGGTCGGGTTCCCCAACCCGCCGCGCATCCCGTCTGCGCGGACCCTGCTGGAAGCCGTCAAGGGGTTCCTGTCGCCGTCGGGTCTGTTCTCCTTGGGTGGGGACATCATCACCGGCGACTACGAAAGCGCTGTGGACAAGGTCCTCAAACCCGCGAGGACCATCACCAAGGAGATCGGCACCGAAGGGTTCCCCGGCACCCCGTACCAGCTGGTGAAGACCGGCGGCGACAAGATGAAAGCCAAGATCCGGGAGTTGGTGGAGGCGTGGAACTCCTCCATGGCCGGTGGCGGGGGTGCGGACGACTGGGTGGGGTTGGGTTCGGCGTCGGAGCGGCTGCAAAGGGCTGCGACGTGGGCCCGTACCCAGCACGGCAAGCCGTACCAGTGGGGTGGTAACGGAAACCCGTCCTGGGACTGCTCCGGGTTCGTGTCCGCGATCGAGTCGGTGATTCGTGGGCAGCGCCCGCACCGGAGGTGGTCCACGCACGCCTTCCAGGGCAACCGGGCCCCGGCGGGGTGGGTGCGGAACCTGGCCAGCCCGTACATGATCGGTGTCTCCCACTCCGGTGTCGGGCACACCGCGGGCACCTTGATGGGTGTCAACGTCGAATCCGCTGGCGGCGGTAAGGGTGTGCTGGTGGGCTCCCGAGCCCGCGGCGCCCGGTCGTCGATGTTCCCGTACCGGTACGGGTTCGCTCCGGTGGCGGGAGACCGCACACCCATAGCGGCCCCGGACGGCCCGGCGCAGCTGTACGACCGGGGCGGGTACGTCCAGCCCGGCATGACGCTGGTCGCCAACCGGTCCGGCAAACCGGAGCCGGTGCTCACCTCGGCACAGTGGCGGGACATGCACGCCCTAGCCCAGTCGGTGGGCGCTGAGGGCGGCGGTCAGTTGATGCGGGACGCCCACATCCACCTGGAGAACAGTGAGGCGACGGTGGAGCAGGCGTTTCGCCGTTTGGACACCGAGCTGCGTAAGCGCCGCCGTGGCGGTGTGCACGCCGGAAGGGTGGGCGGCTAGGTGCTCCAAGAGTCACAGTTCGAGATCGGCGGGTACCGGTTCGGCCGGGACCTTCCTGTCGAGGTGACGGTGTTCGACGTCGCCGGCGCTGAGACACAGGTCGGTGACCTCGACCTGCCCGGTCAGGACGGGACGGTGTTCGGCCGCGACACCAAAACCGGCAGCGAGCTGACCTTCGAGTTGTCGGTGAACACCCGCACCCCGGATGACGCCAAACACGAGTGGGGGGAGCTGTCCACCCGGTGGGACGCCGCGACCGTGAGGTCGCGGCCCCGCCAGGTGGTCCCTTTGCGGATCCGCACCCCCGGGCAGCGGAGCGTGGTCGTCTACGGGCGGCCACGCTCGTTGGAACGCACCTCCTCGTTGGCGTTGATGAAGGTGGGTCGGATCGACGCGGTGGCGACGTTCCAGTGCGCGGACGCCTACTTCTACGCCGACACCGGTGTTGATGGTGAGGGTGGGGCCCGGTCGATCACCCTCACTCTTGTCACCAGCGCCGGCAGCGGTGGGATCGTGTGGCCGGTCACGTGGCCACTGGTGTGGGGCACCCAGGGAATGCGTCAGGACACGGTGGTCAACTCCGGGGACTCCCCGTCGTGGCCGGTGATCACCTTCCGCGGGCCCGTCGCCCAGCCCAGCATTGAGCTGGTCGGCACGGGCCGGCGGTTGTCGCTGGACACCACGCTCGCCTATGACCGGTCGATCACGATCGACACCCGGCCGTGGGCGCGCACGATCCTGCGTGATGACGGCGCCTCGTTCGCGGGTGTGGCCCGCGGCGCGTCCCTCGCGGAGTTCCAGCTTCCTGTCGGACAGACCGTGCTCGCGTACCGCGGCACCGACCTGTCCGGCCAATCCCGCTGCGTCATCACGTGGCGGGACGCTTACACCACGCCTTAGGAGGACATATGGCTTTGGAGATGGACTCCTGGGCGGTCACAGGCGCCCAGTCGTCCGCGCGTATCGCGAGGTTGATGCACCAGTCCGGCACCGCGTCCGGGAACGGTGTCGTCGACGTCGGGCACCTGCAGGTTCTTCCACTGGAGGTTCCGGGCGGGGGTGTGCGCATCACTGCTGGTGGCGCGACGATCCTCGGCCGGGAGCAGGAATTTCAGGGCTCCTATTTCGCGTACAACGTCGGTGACGCGACGGTCGACATCACCCCTACAGGGTCCGGCGGTGGTCGGTCTGACCTGATCGTGCTACGGGTCGAGGACCCCAACATCGACGGAACGCCCTGGTCTCATGACGTGACCAGCGATCCCGTCTACTACTTCCGGGTCATCGAGGGCGTGTCCTCCACCGCGACGGAACCACCCGTGGGCATGTCGGCGGTCGCGCTGGCGCGGATCGACCTTCCTGCTTCGACCGGCACGGTCACGGCAGGGATGGTCCAGGACGTCCGCCAGTCCGCGAACCCCAAATCGCAGCGAATCTTGCGGGTGCAGCGCGGCGGCACCATGTCCGACGGGGAGACCTGGGACGAAGCGGGAAACATCCAAAACCCCGATTTCGAGCGGTGGCCGCAGCACGACTGGTCGGTGACCATCCCGAAATACGCCACCCAGGTGCAGATCCTCGCGGACTGGACGAACGTGTTCCTGAAGCCGTTGACGCCAAGTGGTGCGAATGATGCGATCGGGCAGCTGTTCGTGGGCCTGGTCGGCGGGCCGGATGGCCCGCTGTATACGACCCCGTCGGCGTACAACTTCAACCAGTTCTCCGACACCAACGGATACCGGTGCTCTGCGTCCAACAAGGACCAGATCAGTATCCCGCCCGAGTGGCGTGGTCTGACTGTGCAGGTACGCATGTACGTGATGGGCAGTGCTGGCCAGAATGGGCGTCTGGTGGCGGACAGCTGGGCGAATTTCTCGGTGGACATGGAGTTCCTCGAAATACCCGCGCCTGAGGCTGAGCTGTAGGGGGTGAGCATGCCTGACTGGCAGCAACTTCCTGAACGGCGTCCTTTGCCACCGGCTCCGTTGTGGCGGTTCTACGCGATGCGGTGGACTGGGGTGTGGGTGCACCGTGAGCTCCCTTTGCGGGACGTCAGCATCACGCACACCTTGTCGGGGCCGGGGGATCTGACCGCGTCCATTGAGCCTACGTATGCGGACTTGGTGGCTGATGATGGGCAGCTGGTGTTGCGGGAGTGGGACACCATCATCCTCGCTGAGGCGTCCGGGCAAATCCGTGGCGGGGGGATCCTGGTGTCCACCGAGGTGGTGGGGGACGACCTGTCGTTGGATTGTGTGGGGTTTTCGGGGTACGCAGCGGGGATGCCGCTCACCTCCACCCTGTCGTGGGGCGGTAGCAGCGCGGGCACCACGGGGACCGGTGTGGACCCAGCGGTTGTGGTGCGCGCCCTGTGGGGGCACCTGCAGTCTCAGCCTGATGGTGGCCTCGGCGTGGTCGTTGACAACCTCAGCACGCCGTACCGGTTGGGTGCGTGGCACAACGCGAGGAAGCTTCCCACAGAGGATGAGCCCAAACCCCCGGCCTCTGAGGTGGAGGACCCGCCGATCCCCATCGACCGGGTGTGGACCGCTCAGGACCGTAAACCCCCGGCGGCGACAGGCAAAACCGTGTACTGGCAGTACAGGCTGGACTGGTTCGAGGATGTCGAGGTCGGCGCCAAGATCGACGAGATCTGCACACAAGCCAGCATCGACTACCGCGAAGTATGGGGGTGGGGGCCCGACCGCGAGTCGGTGGTGATGCGCCTGGAACTGGGCTACCCACGCCTGGGCAGACGCGCCTCCACCCTGCGGTTCGTGGAGGGCGAGAACATCAGCGAACTGGTCACTCTCCAACGCTCGGGGGAGGACTTTGCGAACGTGGTGGCGGCCTACGGCACCGGCGAGGGCTCCAAGCAGAAACGGGCCACCGCCTCCCAACGGGACGGACGGTTGCGCCGGGTGCAGATTGTGGACGCCACCGACGTCGACAACGCTGCGGCGTTGCAGGCGATCGCCCGGGACAAGCTGGCGCGCACCCGCCAGTTCACCGACATCACCGGTTTCGTGGTGCGCGAGCACCCCAACGCACCCCTCGGGTCGTTCGGGGTGGGTGATGACGTGCTGGTGGAAACCACTTTGGGGTGGCAACCAACCCGCATGTGGGTGCGCATCCTGTCGTACAGCTTCTCTCCGGGCGGCGACACCGTGTCCATCACGTGTGCCCGGTCGGATTCCTTCGATTACACCGGGAGGTGACCGTGTCTGAGGCTGCGCTGCGGCGTCAGGTAGAGCGGATCGCTGCTGAGTTGGCGCGCACACAGGCGGAGGTGCAGACCCTTCGGCGTGCGGCCCGACGCCCTCAGCTGGGCGACTCCAGTATCGACTCGGGGGCGTTGGAGGTACGCGACCCCGAGGGTGCGACCCGGTTGCGCCTGGGCTATCAGCCCGATGGCACGGTCGGTGTCATTTCCGAGGGTGGTGATCCTCCCCCGGTCCCGGCGGGTCTGGTGGTGGAGGGCATCCCCGCAGGGTTGTCGGTGACGTGGAACGCCACGCTGTCGGGTGATGGTGACCTTCCTGGGGACTTCGATCACGTCAACGTCCACGTGTCCGAGCAGGACGGGTTCACCCCGGACGAGGGCACGTTCGTCGGCACGATCACCCGCGCCGGCGGCAGTCTGCCGGTCGCTCCGCTGGAGGTCGGCACCACCTACTATGTGCGGCTGGTCGGCGTCACCACCTCCGGTGTGCAAGGGGAGCCGTCCGCACAGGCCAGTGGGGTGCCCGAAGCCGTCGGCGGTGTGCCCGGGCCCGGGTCCATCACGGAAACGGAAATCGCCGACGACGCAATCTCCACACCCAAGCTGCAGGCCGAAGCGGTGACCGCGCTGAAGATCGCCGCGAACGCCATCGAAGCCGGACACATCCTCGCCGGCGCCGTCACCGCCGCCAAGCTCGAATCCGACCTGGTGCTGGGCACAAGGATCATCGCGGGCAGCCCCGGCGGTGCCCGCGTGGAACTCGATGACACTGGGATCCGCGGCTACACCGACGCCGACGAGCTCGCATTTGTCATCGACGACACCGGCGACGCGATCTTCTCCGGTGACATCGTCGGCTCCGAAATCAGCGGGTCGCGCTTCCTCATGGGTAGCGCACCAGGCCCGCACGGCACTATCGAGCAGACCCCCAACGGGGTGCAGGTCAGTGTCCAATCTGACACCATGCAGGCCGCCCTGGCCGCCTTCACGACTCAGGCGCTTTTCGGCGCGGTCTCGGACGCCGGGAATCCGTCGAGCCCCCAAACCGCTTTCGCAGCACTCAGCGACCAGGTGGTCTTCGCTGTGAATTCGTCAGCTTCCCAGGAGGACTGGAAGCCGTCTGTCGCGGGCAGCGCTTTCCCCCACCTCGCCCAGCTCGTGGTCTGGTCCCGGCGGAACGACCTCGGGGCTCCCCGCGCGTCTTTGGTGGCGACCGAGACCAGGGCCGAAGGGGCGTGGACGAGTGGTAGTGGCGCCACGGTGCAGGTCATCGCTCGGGCCGATTGGACGGGCATCAGCGTCACCCCGGAGAACTCCACGGTGGGGCAGCCCCCCGCGGCCCCCGGGTTTGTTTACGGGTTCCGGCGGGGCAGCACGGACGCCCCCACCCTGTCCCTGCAGTCACCGATGTCAGAGTCAGGGCCGGGCGCTGAGCGGCGGTCCATCATCCACGTGGAGGGGGCGAACACCACCCGTCCGCACACTGTGATCAATCATGCCGCGCGCCACCACTACCTGCAGGGTGAGCTGGTGTCGGGATCCACGGACACCACCACGGACGGCGTGGTGGAGCTCGCGCCCACGCACAGCCTGTCCGCACCCCGACATGCTCCGGTCCGCACGGACATGGCTGCGCAGCCCACCGCGTCCGGCGACGGGAACTTCCACGACTTCACCACCGGGCAGATGCCCGCGGTCGCTTTCAAAACGGGCTGGTCGGGTCGGGCCCGGGTCACCATCACGATGTGCGGCATCAACAACAACACCAACGCGTCCACCATTGCCCTGGGTTTCCGTCTGTCCGGCGCCGGAACTGTCCCCGCGTCATTGCAGCGCGCCGCGATGGTCCGCTCCATGGGGTCAGGGTCAGCGACCACCGCGGGCCGCCAGCAGAGCGTCACCGTGTACCTGGACCTGGCGGGCAACGCCGGCTACACGCTCACCCCGATGTGGCGGATCAGCGGCTCCACACCATGGAGCTCGCACCAGTTGTTTGACCTCAACTACCAAAACAGCATTGTCGTCGAGCCACTCCTGTGAGGAGCACACCATGACCGAACCCGAAACACCGGGCGACCCGCTGGAGATCGATCCGCCCATCGACCCGGGCATCCCTGCCCCCCACGACCCCCCGCAGGACCCGGACCCGCCGGAGCTGTCCCCGCCCGGCTCCGGTCGTGAGTACCCGCCCGACCCGCCGATGCCTGAGGAGTGAGCTTGGATGCCTTGTCCCTCCTAGTGCCGGTCCTGCCCTACGGGGCAGGGGGAGTCCTCGCCTTCGGGATCATGCTGATCCTCACTGGACGGCTCGTCCCCGCCGGGACCGTCGACAAGCTCCTCGCGGGCCGCGATGAGCGCATAGAGGAGCTCAAGGCGACGATCGCCTCCGAGCGTGACCGGAACTGCCGCCAGGCTCAGCAGATCACCGACCTGCTGGAATCAGGAAGGACCACGGTGCATGTCTTGGAGGAGATCCGCAAAGTCGCTCAGCACGGGCCGGGGGAGGGCATGTGACCTGGTTCTCCCGCCTGAAGCGGCGGTTCGCTTCCCCTCCGGTCACCGACGAGGAGCTCTCCCAGTTGCGTGACCGATCCGAGCAGGACGGGGCGAAAGCCCGCGCCCGCGAGAAGGAGGTGCATGACGTGGCTTCTCGTCTCCACTGGCAGCGCCACCAGAACCATTTCGGCCCACTGATCTGGCACGCCCTGCGGGGTGAGGGAGGGGCTGATGTATGAGGCAGGCACTGTGCTAGCGACGTTGGCAGCCCTGATGATGTGGGGGTTCGCCGTGGACTATTCCCGGGTGACGTGGTGGGACAACCCTGGCGGTCGCCTGGTGATGAGTGTGCTGGTGTCGCTCGCGCTGGTGCTCAGCCTGGTGGCGCTCCGGAATTGGTTCGGTCCGTTTCCGGGGCATGAGCTGGTGCGGGTGTTGGTGTTCGGTGCGGCGCTGGGCGCGATCGCGTGGGCGTGGGTGTTGCACCGGCAGGCTCGCAAGGGAAAGCACCGCGCGAATCGCTAAGACCGATTTGTTCGTATTCGCCCCTTTGTGGGGCTTTTTTCATGCCCTGGGAGATCCCCGTGACCAAGCAGGACCCCGCCGCTTATCTGTTCGACCCCGAAGCCGACCCGGGGCCTCCGGACGCCGGCCGTGACGCGGTCGGCGCCACCGAGAACCCCGACCCCACCGAACCCGAAGACGCCGGGTGCGGGTGCGCAGGAGAAGAAGGGAGGCAGGACGCATGAAGCTCATCACCCGCGCGGGGTGGGGCGCCCGGTCCCGCACCACCTCCACCAACATCACCCCCTCACGTGGCGGTGTGACCATCCACTACGTGGGCGCCAGCTCCATCAATGACTCCCACTCCCAGTGCGCGGCCCGGGTGCGGGGTATCCAGAACCACCACATCAACGGCAACGGCTGGTCCGACATCGCCTATTCGCTGCTGGTGTGCCGCCACGGCTACGTGTACGTGGGCCGCGGTATCAACCGGCGCACCGCCGCGAACGGCACCAACGCCGGCAACCAGAACTGGTACGCGGTGTGCGCCCTCCTCGGGGGATCGCAGAAGCCCACCGACGAGATGGTGCAGGGCATCAAGGACGCCGTCGCCTACCTGCGTAAGTCCGGTGGGGCTGGGCCTCGGGTCAACGGCCACCGCGACCACCTGGCCACGTCGTGCCCTGGCGGTCCGCTGTACCAGATGGTCCGCGACGGCGTTTTCGGGTCCGGCGGATCAGCTGCCCCGTCTCCCGGCTCCGGGGGCGGGACCACTACCAACTCGGGAGATGAAGAGATGCTCGGACTGAAGGAAGGCGACAAGGGCGAAGCCGTCAAGGCGCTCCAGACGTCACTCAGACACGCCGGGTTCGGTCACCTGCTCGGCAACTACGGGCCCAACAAGGACGGCGTCGACGGGGTCTACGGCAAGGGCGTGTCCAAGGCTGTGCTGGCGTGCCGCAAGTGGGTCGGCTCCTCCGCCACGTCCGGCACGTCGGTGACCGGTTCTGCGGCTGCGCAGATCCGCCGCGCCGTGGCCCGCAGGGAGGCCGAAGACGCAGTGAAGGACCTGAAGAAGTGACCCCGAAACACAGAAGAGAAGAGGACCACATGTCTCAGAAGGTCGAAACGAAGGTCACCATCGCCACGTTCGCCAGCCTCGCCGCTGGTGTGCTGCTGGCAGTGCTGACCGCTGTCCAGTCCGACCCGACGGTGATCGGCGGGCTGCCGGACACGGTGCAGTTCCTGATCATCGCCGCCCTGCCTCCGGTACTGACGTTCCTGGGCGGGTACACGGCCCCCCACACCCCCCGACCTGGAGCGGCGGCCAAGAGTGACCGTCACCTCTGACCCGGGGTGGGACCTGATCCCGTACCCGGAGCCGGTGCTGGAGTTTGAGCCAGACCGGGTGATCAAACGCTACCCGCCGCTGATCCGGCACCGGTTGGACGTGGAGGTGGCCGCCTACCGTGCATGCGCGTGGGCGGCCCCCCGCCTGCTGTGGGTCACCCCGCAGGCGATCTGTGTGGAGCGGTGCACCCCGCTGTTGGACGCACCCCGAAACCCTGACCACGCGGTGCAGCTACACGCCCTGTTGGTGAAGTTGCACGCCACGGGGTGGGCGCACCGGGACGTGTCCGCACCCAACATCGTCCTCCACCCGACCAGGGGGGTGCTGTTGATCGATTGGGAGACCGCCGGGCGGTGTGACCCCACCCGGCCGTCGTATGACCTGCATGGTGCTGCTGCCGCCGGGTTCCCTGCCGAGTTGTTGCCGCTGCACCAGCGGCCTGACGGGGTGTGGTGGGGCGGCCCCGGTTATGACGCCCCCGCGAAATATTGGGGAGGTGCCGGTGCCGACCTCGGACGGTGAGGGCAAGGAGTGGGCGCGGGACGTCATCAAGCGTCTCGATCCTGGCGTGGTGGTCGACGTCGGGCCCGGCGAGGGCACCTACGTCCACCTGGCCCGCGATGTGACTCCGGGGTGCCGGTGGATCGGGGTGGAGGCGTGGGCCCCCTACATCCCCCAATTCCAGCTGTGGGACATCTACGACTGGGTGATCGTGTCCGACATCCGCCACCTGGACCCGTACACGCTGGTCAGGGATCCGGACCTGGTGATCCTCGCTGACGTGCTGGAGCACATGGACCAGCTGGAAGCGCGGGGTGTACTGGCCCGCATGAAGGACTGGGCGCACAACATCCTCGTGTCAGTGCCGCTCGCCCACCATGACCAGGGTGACGTCAACGGCAACTGGTTCGAGATCCACCGGGAGCACTGGACAGCGCAGCAGATGCGCAAAGAGCTCGGGGCCGGGCTGGTCGAGGCACGTGAGGGCACGGTGTTGGGCTACTACCTGTGGTCCGCGGCGAAAGCGGCGGGGGGTGGGCGTTGACCAAGGTCACGGTGTGCGTGCCGTTTCGGGCGGGTGCGTTGGATCGGGAGATCCACGCTGATTACGTGGCCGCCCGGTTGCGGGAGATGCTGCCTCGGGCGCGTCACATGGTGGTGGACGTCGAGGGCCAGTTTTCCCGCGCCAAGGTCAGGAACGAAGCCGTCAGGAGAGCCGGGGGTGGGGTGGTGGTGTTGTGCGACGCCGACACCCTCCCCGAGAAACAACCCCTGCTCGACGCGATCGCCGGCGCCGCTGACGATGGTCGGCTGCACCTGCCCTACACCCGCTACCGGGCCCTGTCCCCGGAAGGCACTTTGGCGGTGTACGCCCGCGGGGTGGATCCTCGGGACGCCCCGGTGGAGGACGAGTCACGCCGCCCCATCGGCGGGGTGTGGGTCATCCACCATGATGCGTGGTGGGCCGCCGGCGGGATGGACGAACAGTTCCGGGGCTGGGGGTTTGAGGACGACGCTTTCCACACCGCCGCCAACATCCTGCTCGGGCAGACGGTACGGCATGAGGGAACCATCACCCACCTGCACCACCAGTCAGCGGCGAATCTCCAGTCCCCGGAGTACCGCAAAAACAAGGCCCGCTACCAGCAGTACATGCGGGTGCGTCGCAACCCCGAGCAGATGCGCAAACTCGTCGGCGCACTCGATCCCACCAAGAAACGCATCACGGTGTTGGCGCACTACTACCTGCCCGCACATCGGGCCGGCGCGGAGATCATGCTGCATGAGCTCCTGAAACCGTTGGTGGCGCGCGGCCACCACGTAACGGTGTGGGCGACTGATGAGGTCGAGGATGCCGAGGTGGACGGGGTTACCGTCCGCGCCGGGACCCCCGAGACTGTGGCTGCGGATGTGGTGGTGTCGCATCTGAAGAGCGTGCCGACCGCCAGGAAGCTCGCCAAGAAGGCGGGGGCTCGGCTGGTTCAGGTGGTGCATTCAGCGGCGCCGTGGGTGGTCAAGGATGTGCGTGCCGGCGCTGATCTGGTGGTGGCCAACTCCGAGCATGTGGCCCGCGATCTACGTTGGCGCGGCGACATGTTGGTGGTGCATCCGCCCGTGTATGCGGATCGGCACCGCACCCGCCCGGGTAGGCGGGTGACGCTGGTCAACCCCATCCCCGCCAAGGGCGCCGGCGTGTTCTACGAGCTGGCGCGGCGGATGCCCCGTACCCCGTTCTTAGCGGTGGAGGGCGGCTACCAGCAAACCGAACAGGTGCGTGAACGGTTGCCGAACGTGCGGTGGCAACCCCACACCGCGGACATGCGCCGCCGGGTGTGGGCTCACACCCGTGTGCTGCTCATGCCCTCGCAGGAGGAGTCCTACGGGATGGCTGCCGTGGAGGCTGCCGCGTCTGGGATCCCCACGATCGCCCACCCCACCCCCGGGCTCCAAGAGGCGTTGGGGGACGCGGGGGTGTTCGTGGACCGCGACGACATCGACGGCTGGGAGACAGCGCTGAAGGAACTGCTGGGTGCCGGGTGGGCGCTGGCGTCGAAGAAGGCGTTGGCGCGTTCCGCTGAGATCAATCCCCGCCAGGAGGTGGACACGTGGGTGCGAGCGGTCGAGTGTCTGTGATCATCCCGTGGGCACCGGGCGTGGGGTGTCGGCACCGTGAAGCGGCTTTGGCGTGGACCGCGTCCAAGTGGGTCGGGACCGGCCATGAGGTGGTGGTGGGGGAGAACACGGGCCCGTGGTGCAAGGCCGCCGCGGTGGCGGATGGGCTCGCTCGGGCGACCGGTGATGTGCTGGTGGTGGCGGACGCGGACGTGTGGACCCCAGGGTGGGAAGGCGCTGTCGGCCGAGTGGTGTCGGGGGTGCCGTGGGCGATGCCGCACGGCAAGGTCCACCGCCTCACCCACGCCGCCACGCAGCAGGTGCTTGACGGGCACGAGCCCGCCCGGGAGATGGATCTGACGCAGTCCCCGTATCAGGGGTGGCCGGGTGGCGGCATGGTGGTGGTGCGCCGTGACGTGTACGAACGGGCCCCGTTGGACCCGAGGTTCGTGGGGTGGTCCGGTGAGGATGAGTCGTGGGCGCACGCGCTCCGGGCCCTGGCCGGCCCTGGGTGGCGCGGTACGGCGCCGTTGTGGCATCTGTGGCATCCACCCCAGGAACGCATGTCCCGACGGTGGGGGTCCCATGCGGCGCGCGCTCTGGCGACCCGGTACGCGCGGGCGCGTACTCGTGAGCGGATGCGCGCGCTCTTAGACGAAGCACATCAGCCAGTGTGAAGCCCCACCCTGCCAGTTGGCGGGGTGGGGTTGCTTTGTTGTGTCCGGGTCCGGCCACCGGCTCTGCTCGTCCGTGCCCGGTGCGATGATCACTCCATGGGCGATGAGATCACGGTGGAGCTGGTGGGCGGGCCGCTGGACGGCCAGAGGCTGACGTACACCCTCCAGGATCTGGGGGAGGACTGGACGCAGTGGGGCGCGCACATGATCGTGCCGGGGGAGCGGGCACACCCCGTGGATCCGAGCGCGCGAGCGGTGTACGAACCCATCCCGATGCGGCCCTGCACGCAGTGGGTGTTCGACGGGTGGGTGGCATGAGGAAGCCCCCACCCAAGGTGGGGGCTTATCCCCGCGTGCGCGGGGAGCAGGTTGGTGTCTTCGCGATTGAGTGGACCACCCCCGCATGCGCAGGGAGCACGTTCACCGGCAGTCGCACCGGCCGGTGAGCCCACACGTCTCACACGGGGCACTTGGCTGCGGCGGGTCAGTGTGCCCATCTCCTCGCCAGTCGCCGGGGAGTCTACCGTTCCGTCGTGCGGCGGCCCGGCGTTTCGACGCTTTCGACCAGCCCCGCGGCGTCTTTGGCTGTTGGTCTTTGGGTGTTTCGCCCATGGGTTCATCCTTGCATCTGGTGGTGTCTATTGGGGGTGGTGGCCGGTTCCGGCCACGTCTCACGGCGAAGGGGCCACCCCTCTTGGGATGACCCCCGGGCCCGCTTCCCCTTCGGGCCTGCCGCTCCCCACCCCCGCGGGGAACGGCCGCTTGTGCGCGGCCGGAACGCCAGGCTTCATGTCTGTCTTGCGTCCCGGCCGCCCGACACCGTGGTGCCGGTGCCGCCCGGATCCCCTCGTGCACGCCGGGACGGCGTTTTGGCCCGCACACCGGATGGGAAGGGCTGGGATACCGGCGTGCGGAAGTCTCTACCTACGAGGCCACGGGTCGCCACCCGGGCTCAGAGCGTTGCCGCACGAACTGCAGTAGTCCGCATTGTCAGGGTTGCTTGTGCTGCACGACGGGCACCGTTTCGCGCACACAATGAGCTGCGAAAACACCATTTCTGAAAGGCTGCCCATTCCCTTTTCCTCTCTGCTACCGTCCGATCATGAGGTCTGAAATCAACCCCCCGACCCCCACCGAGGTCATTGCCAGCTGGATCCCACACGACGCCCGCTGGCACCGCCAAGCCCGCACCGCTGCGGTCGTGGGGGAGAGCGCTCTGCGCCGGTACGTGTCCGGCCTGGTCGACCACTACCGCGACGGCGAGACCCCGTTGACCACCGACTACGACCTGCGGTCCATCGCCGCGGTGCGTGAGGACTTGGGTCCGTACCTGCTCGCGCCGGTTGACTGGCGCCGCGTGCAGGACGCCTTGTTGCTGCCGTTGCGGATCTCGGGGCGCGTGTAGGCGCGTGGGCTACTTGCCCTCCTTCTTCTGTGCTTCCCTCTCCTTCCTCTCGCGTTCCTCCTGCTCCTCGTTGCGCTTGGCGACGTTCTTCAGGGACTCATCGATCTCGTCCTGGTTGCCCATGATCCACGCCATCAGGGCCTCCTCTCTGTTCTCGGGAGGTTTTGTCAGCCCAGTTCCCACCCGATGGCGGGCAGGACCATGGTGGGCTCGACGGTCTGTCGGCGGCGGGCGAACAGCTCGTCCTGCGCCCGAACAAGTGCCTGCTCCAACGGAGTAAGGGGCGCGTCCGGGTCATCGTCCGGGGATTCGGCTTCGACGTAGGCGACGACGGCGAGCGTGTACTCCACACCCGTCAACGGCCGGGCGGGGAGGTTCGGGGAGGTCATGGTTCGTGCTCCTGGGGTGGTCAGGTAGGTGCGCACAGCCCGGGTGAGATCAGACAGATCCGGCGGGGTGGTGGACTCGCACCGCCACAGCTGCGCCGGGGGCCTCACTGCGGCCTCCGCGAGTACGGAACCTGCCCCCACGAACCGGGGGAGCGCATCGCCGCTTCCAGCTCGTAGCTGGTGTCCTTGATGAGGGTCGGCTCCGTACCGTCATCGGCCCGGCGGGTGGCGATCCACAGGGTGGGGGTGCGCCGTATCTCGTACCGCCCCCCGTACTCCTCCTGAAGTCGGGCGAGTTCCTGTGCTTCCAGCCGGACCAACAGACCCGCGGGGGAGGGCGCGGTCATCCGCACACCACACCGGGTGGCCGCCCACACCGCGCGCTGCCCAGGGGACGGGTCTCGACTGATCGTCCACTCGGGGTAGTCCGCCGCTATGCGCTCGAAAGCGGACGACAGCCGCATGGGCGTGTGCGTGCGCTGATCTGCCATCGTGTCTCACCTCAAGATCGTGTGGTGAGACGACCGTAAAAGCGAACCGACCCCGGGGAGGGCACACTTTGTACCCCCACACTGTCAGGCGGTGAGCAACCCCATCCGGTCGGCCAGTTGAGAGGCCCGCCGCTGTCGCCGTCCGTCCCTTTCGTCCAGCTCCTCCAGGAGGATCCGACGCGCGTACCCGCTGTACCGGATCGTCTCAGGGGCCGCTTCGTGTGCGGCCTCCAGTACCTCCAGGGCGGCATCGGGTTGGGCGTCGAGGTAGTAGGCGCGGGCCTGCTCGATCTGGTGGCGTGCGCGCCGGGGCCGGGAGGGGATCGCCGCATCAGGGGCGTGCTGGGCTTGGCGGACGGACTCCCCGCCGGCCCGTAGCTCCACGGCGATGGTGACGGCGTGCGCGCCCATGATCGATTGGGAGAACGAGGTGACGGGGTGGTAGTAGTCGCGGGGGAGTCGTGCGGCCACATCGTTCGCTGCGTCCCACTGGCCCCACGCCGCTCCGATCTCTCCGCGGCGGGCGGCGGTGTACCCGCCCTCGAACAGGGTGGCGCCGTGGATCGCGGCGACGTCGGTGTTGGCAACATCGGTGTACCTGTTGAGGAGGGTGAGGGTTTGGGAGGTGACGACATCGGCGGCGTCCCAGTCGCCGGCGTCCCGGTGGGCTTGGGCCATGAGCCAGGAGGCGACACCGATGGCGTGCAGGTCTCCGCTGTCTTGGGCGGCGACCATGCCGCGCTCGGCGACACGCCACAGCAGGTCTTGGGCGGGCTGGTAGGCGACGAAGAACTGGGTGAGTGCGTACACCTCGGCAAGGACGGCTTGGGCGGCGCGGCGGGTGGTGCGGTCCTCGGCCTGGTGGGCGGCGAGCTGGGCGTCGGCGATCAGGTCAGGTAGCAGTCTGCCGAGCACTTCACGGTGGTGGGGTGAGGAGTGGCGCGCTGTCCAGGCTTGGCCCAGTCGGGCACGTAGGTGCTCCACGGGGGGTGCTTGGCGGTCGGTGAGGGCGGGCATCGCGTTGATCGCGGCTCGCACTTCAGGTAGCCGGGTGTGCCCGGGGCCGGTGAACAAGCTGATCGGCATGGACTGGTCTCCGGTGAGCTGGGCGAGGTCCCGCACCCTGAGGGCTTCGGCGAGCCGGAGCAGCATGGCGAGTTTGGGGGTTTGAAGGCGCCCGACCTCTACTGCTTTGACCCAGGACCCGGATTTGCCGACGAGACCGGCGAGGACTTCGCGGGTCATACCGCGGCGTGTGCGTTGGATTTTCAGGCGTTGTCCGAAGGTGAGTTCCGTGTCTTCGGGTGTAGGGGTATCGTGGGACATATCAAGCCCCGCCTTCCTGGTTGTGAGCACTTCCAGGGTACGGCGGGGCTTTCGTCGTGTCAGGCGCACGGCCGGGCCGGGGCCGACCTTCTGGTCGTGGCCGCATCCGGCCATGGCCGTTGAGCAGGGCCCGACCGCGGGCACACCCCAAAGAGGAGCGGCACGCCTGTGCCGTGAAAACCCCTACGCACGCCCCCCTGCCAGAGGACAATGCCCTCATGTACAGGATTGCGCTCAGCCACCAGGACACTGCCCGCCGTAAGATCACGCCCCGGCACAGGGACACCGCGTGCACGCTGGACGCCGCCTTGGCCAAAGTCCGCTCGTATTTGCCGGGGGTGGACCTGTCCAGCTTGTCTGAGGAGCGGGTGAATGCGTCGATCCGGCGCGTGAACGACTTCCGGTGCGATGTGCCTGGGGGGTCGGGGGTGGCGTGGCGTGTGGTGATCGCCCCGATGATGTGAGGAGCCCCCAATGTGCAGGACATGTGACAGGCCGAAGAGCGGTGCGATCTGCAAGTTCTGCGGAGACTCACAGCCGCGGAAGTGAACCCGCGCATGCGAAGGGCCCTGCCGCACGGCAGGGCCCAAAGGGTGCGGGGGTCAGGTCCGGTCGGGTTCGTAGTACTCGACGGGCACACCCACCTGTTCGGCGTAGTCGGCTTCGGCCCGAACGGATTCCCCGATCGACCCGTCCGGCTTGCGGATGACCACGACGAGGTCGGAGCGGCGGATCTTCGCGCGATGCACCTCGGGCAGCATGATGTTGCGCTGCTCGTCGGTGAGCGGGCCGACCATGGGTTCGGGGGCGAACACCAGGTGCCCATCGAGGGTGTACCAGCGGGCGGCTTCACGGATCAGGTCGGGGTGGGAAACGGACCCGCACAGGGTGACGATCACTGCTCCTCCTTGCTGATCTCTCCGACGCGGGACAGCACGATGTCGCGTGCCCGCTGGAGTCCGGCGAGCTTCCCGGCCAGGTGTGGGTTGGTGGGGTCAGCGCTGATCGCTTCCTGGCACTTCTGCTCGTCGGCGACGATCTGCTCGACGAGTTCGGCGTCGGCGGCTTCTTTCTCCTCCCGCATACGGCGCTCCCACACCCGAGCTTCGGCTTCACGCGCCCATTCCATGCGGCGCTCGGTGTAGGCACGCCGGCCGTCCAGGTGAGAGGTGACCACGCCCATCACGTCGGTGGCGATGGTGTCCGTGTCGGCGTGCTCGTACCGGCCGCTGGCTGCGTCGATCACGGCCGCGATTTCCTCGTGCAAGCCCATCACTTTCCTCCTTCGCTGAGCTGACGGGCGCGCTCCAGGGCTCGAATGGTCGGGCAGGGGTAGGGCGCGTCGTCGCCGTCGTACCGGGGGTGACATTCTCGGCAGACGGGCATTCCGGGGACGATGTCGTAGGGCGCGTGGACACGCCTCACGGCGCTGTGGATGCGCCGGCTCTCCTCCTCCAGTTCCCGCACCCGGGCCACCAGCGCGGGCACGTCCGTGCGGGCGTGAGCAGAGAAAGCGACGTCCGCTTCAGTGCCACGGTCCGCCGTGAGAATCACCAGTCCGACGCCCGCCGTGGGGTGGTCCCGGTAGACGATGGGGAAAGGCTCGTTCCGGTAGGCGAAAGGGCCGCTATTTGGCCTCGGGTGGTGCTTCCACGGCCCTTCAGTGGCGGCGTTGGCGCGCGCTTCAATCGCGTCCAGGTCCATCACTGCTCTCCTCGTATGTCCTTGATGGCGCGCAGGTACCCGTAGTCCCACGGGTCTCCGCTGTAGTCCTGCTGGGCGGTTGCTTCAAGCTCGGAGAGGCGGGCTTCAACCACGCCCATCACGGCGTTGATGATGTCGTCGGCGCGGGGGTGGTCGTACACGGCGTCGGTGATCTTGGCTCGCAGGTCGGTCACTGCTCCTCCTTGCTGGTGGTGCTGGTGGTGGTGTACACGTCCGCGCCGGGCGCGACTTTCTGCACGGCGAGAGCGATCGCTTGGGCCATGTCGTCGGGGTCGCGGTTGCCGGCGGGCGCGGACACCACCACACACACGCGGGGCTCGGGGGTGGCGGGCTCCTCGTGTGGGCTCATCGCTTTTCCTCCTTGACGGTGTGCGCGCCGGGGAACGCGACGGCGAGGTCCATGACTCCCGCCAGGAGCCGAACCCGCGGGTCCGCGCTGGGGTGTTCCTTCAGGGCTTCGGAGAGGTGGGCGAGCTCGTCTTTGGTGAGGTCGATGCGGTAGCCGCCGGTGAGGCGACGCTTTTTGATCTGCATGGGGTGGTCTCCTCGGTATCGTGTGTGCGGGCCGCCCCTGATAAGCGCAGGGGCGGCCTTTCTCGTGGCCGGTCACGTGGTGGGCAGCAGGCTCTCGATGTATCCGGCGCGCTTCACCAGCACGGCCAGGCGGTCGCGCAGTTCGGCGGCGGGTCCGCCTTCCAGGGGTTCGTGTTCGTCGTGGTGGGTGGCGAGCGCGTCAGCGATGGTGGTCAGCTCAGCGGCGGTGAAGCTGGAGCGGACCAGCGGCCCCCACGATTCGTTGACCTCGGCGTAGGTGTGCAGGTCGGGGTTGCCGGCAGCGACCAGTCGGGGCTGGTAGTTGTCGTTGAGGATGGCGTGCCAGGTGGTGCCGCGGGTGTCGGTGTAGGTGGTGCCTCGGGCGGTGTCAGCGAAAGTCAAGCTCATCGGGGTTCTCCTTGTGTGTGTGCTGGTGTGCGGTTAGTTGGTGGTTTCTGCGAGTCCGCGTTCGTAGGCGGCGCGGGCTTCCTCGGTGAGGGCGTCGGGGTAGAGGGATTCGCCGCCGTTCTCTCCGTCGGCGCGGCCGATCTCGTAGGCGTCCTGCGGGTCCACGGGGTCTCCTTCGGGAGTGGTCAAGCGGCTTCGGTGTGGGTGTCGAGCAGCTCCAAGGTCCGCCACTGCTCGGTGTGCGCGTCGGCGTCCTGGTAGGTGATCCACTCTTCGCGGTCGGTGTGGCGGATGTGCAGGGTCGACCCGTCGCGGGACCAGCCGCCCTCGGGTGGGGTGTTGCGGAGTCGCTGGATGCGGGAGGCGATGGCTTCCTCAGGGGTGAGGGAGGTGCCCCGGGTGGTGTGTTCGGTGCGCACGCCGTGGCGGTGATCGTGGGTGATGTTGTGTACCCAGTGGGTGGTGGGGCGGTTGGCGAGGTTGGCGAGGTAAGCGGCGAGGCGTTCAGCGTCGGTCATCAGGGCCTCCTTCGTAGCGGTCAGGCGGTGTGAGTTAGTGGATGTCCAGGTCGGTGCAGTCGGGGCAGCCTCCGCCCTCGCAGGTCGAGCACGGCCCCCACGGGATGGTGGCCTCGGTCCGGTGGAGGGGTAGGCGGCGCTCGCAGGCGCCGGGGTGGGCGCCGTAGGCGGTGGCGTTGATGTCGCCGTTGAGCACGGGCGTCTGCGCAGCACGGACGGCAGCGTCCACGAGCATCTCCACGACGAACTGCTGGTGCTTCGACGTGCACCCCATCTCCTTGGCCATGCGCATGCCCAGAACGGCCCACACGGTCGTCGGGTCCTCTCCGTTGGCTAGCTTCGTGCGGGCCTCTTCCACCAGGTGGCTGAACGTCTGCCAGGCGAGGGTTCGCTGCTGGTCGGCGGCGGCGATGGCCTTGGTGATCTGTTCATCTCGGTCGTTCATGGGGTGGCTCCTTCGCAGTCTTGTCTATGGCTTATAGACATCGTACTCAACACCCCACCCCTTTGTCCAACGTTCCTAGACAAGCTACGATCGAAGCATGACCGAACCCAAGATCCCCGGATACCTGTCAGCAACCGACATCGCCAAACAGCTCGGTGTGCGCGTCGAAACCATCCACCGCTACCGACACCGCAAGGAACTCCCACCTGAAGACGCGAAGTTCGGAAGGTCGCCTGCGTGGAAGGAGGAGACGATCGAGAAGTGGCGGAAGGAACGCGCGTCGGCGTCGTGGAACCGGAAGAAGTAGCGCCCTCGGCCCCCGCACGCGCGGGGGTTTCCGCTCACTCGTGCACGTGCAGAAGGGGTAAACTGGACCCCACAACCAAATAAAGCGAGCCCGTCCGGTGCTACCAACACCGAAACGGGCTCTGACCACCCAACCTGACTACACCAGGAAAGGCGGCTAGGCATGAAGCTTAGCTCTAGGGTAGCCCGTGCTCACGCATGGGGGGCTACCTTCTCCGACACACTCACGTTCCACCTCTCAGAGGTGACGCCGTGAGCACTGACACCGACGAGGTCATCGAGTTCACCGGCCCCGCCAACGGCCGCTGGTTCTTCACCCAGATCCCCGACTGGATCGCACTCTGCCCTGACCTCAAAGACGGCGCATACCGCCTCTACGCCATCCTGCGCTCCCTCGTCCACGAGAAGCAGGACGACAGCATCCGAGTGCTCACACACGACCAGATCGCGTCCCTCATGGTCGGCAAGAACGGCAAGCCGTCCACCGTGTCCACGGTCAAGGCCCTCCTGCGCAACCTCGAAGACGTCGGCCTCATCGAGCACCCCGACGGCTCCCGCATGGCATCCCCGACCGGGCGCGGCAACCCCAACGCGCAACTCCGCTACCGGCTCAACGATTGGCCGGACAAGCAGCGGTACGCCGGATGGCGCAACGCCTACGACAAGCTCAAGTGGTACTCGAAGGACTGGGCAGAAACCCGAACCGACGTGGCCGGGGATGACTACGCTGCGTGGCTGGCAGGCGAAGGAAAAACTTCGCCTACCCGTGACAACGAAGAGGGAGGCGAACAAAAAACCTCGCCTCAGGCGAAGAAAAAGACTCGCCACAGGCGAAGCTTTTCCTCTCAGGATTCGCCCACGACCAGCGGAAACGCTCCCTCTAATAAGTCTTCAGAACAAGCCTCTGTAACAACCTCTTCTTCTTCGGTGACCGCAGCCGACACCACCCCCACCGCAGGGGCGCAGGAGAAGAAGACGAAGACGACCACTCCAGAACAGATCATCATCAACAAGCTCAACGCCCCCGACGCCCAACCCCAAGGCGGGCCACCCACCCCCGACGAAGCCGCGACCATCAAACGACGAGTGATCTCCCAAGCCGCCGCTGACGGTGTACGCATCCGCTCGATCGAGGGGTACCTGTCCGGGCGGGATGTGGTTCTCCTGGAGCAGGACCTAGCGGCTGTGCGCGGCACCCAAACGACCGTTGACGGGTCGGCGGGTGGTTGGTCGTGGGAAGACCAGCTTCGCGCTGAAAGGCGCGCCAGGAACGGCGTGAAGGGCGGGGCGCGTGCTCCTGTCCCTGACCACACCTACTGGCAGAGCGTCACTGACGAGGACCTGAAGAACCTGCTCTAGCCCGAGGGGCGCCCGGTGAACCACCACCGGGCGTCCCTGACCTCCAACCTGAACCACCAGAAAGAAGCTCGACATGAACACCAAGCACGACCCCCTCGCCCTCTGGCGCAAGCTCGTCCGAAACGAAGACCCCACCCCTTCCAGCGCTGAAGTCGCCATGGCCTTCGCTGACCAAGCCACCGGCAAGCGAACCCCCCGGGAGTCCCTCCGGGCAGCAACCGGACTCAGCCTCACCACCATCAAGACATCCATCGACGGCCTGATGGGCGTGCACCTCATCGCGAATAACCCCGAACGAGAACGAAACCCGAAGGCTTCTCCGTTCGTGGCTTCTTTTCCCTCCGAGAAGGCGCCACCTCGCTCCCTCCCCAACCATGAGCATCTCCGCCCGATCCCGGTAGGAGGCGGGCGCACTGACATGTACTTCGACCACGCTGGCTACCTTGCCCAAGCGGGCTGGGAAGAGCAGAAACCGGGCGGCTCCAAGAGAACAGACGAAACGCTCCTGTACCACTACTACGACGCGCAGGACGTCCTGCTGTACATCGGGATCACGAACTCTCTCCCGAGGCGCCAGGCGTCGCATGAGGGCCGTTCCACGTGGATGGACTTCGCGGCCCGGTCCACCATGAAGCGCTTCCCTACCAGGGTGAGCGCGGAGGCTGTTGAGATGGCGTCGATCCGCCACCGCCGTCCTCTGTTCAACATCGAGCACAACGACTACCCGGACCGTGTCGCCCGCCTGGTGGACTACCTGATTGAGCGGGACCGGCGGGATCTGCTCGTGCCGCTGATCTCGCGCGGGTGACCAACCCCCGGGGCGCTCCTGTCATGGGAGCGCCCCCACCCACCCCACAATCAGACCAGGAGGCACACCATGGACCAGCCCACCCCGATCCTCGACAGCGGACACGGCGAACTCCCGCCCGCCCTGCTCGCCGCCGCCCCCGTGCACGCACACGTCACCGCAGAGCAGGCGCACGACCTCGTCGGCCCCGTCAACGCCGCGCTCGCCCTACACGCACCCATCGTGTGCTTCGAGGACGCCGACAACGTCGGCGGCAGCCCCGACGACTGCGGGCACTGCGGGAACCCGACCAGCGAAGGCCACTACCGCGACGGGTGGTACGGCAACCTGCTGTGCCCCAAGAGCCCGACCCTGTGGTGCAGCCACTGCTTGGACGGGCAGGGCGGATACGCCGTCTGGCCGTGCGCGACCGTGAAGGCTCTCACCGCGGCCGCCTGACCCTCGGGGCGTCCGACACCAGGACGCCCCAACCATCAACCCCCATGGAGAGAACGTGAAATCCCCCCGAACCGCCGCCCTCATTCTCGTAGCCGCCCTTGCCGCCTGCGCACCCACCACCGAAACCGAAGACGACCGCTGGACACCACCAGAGCCAGACCGCCCGCCCATCGACCGCCCAGTCGACCTCACCCCACCCAGCCCCTCCGACGAGCCCCAAACCACCTTCACGGTCCGAGATGAACTCCTCGGAGACCTCGAAGTCGAGGTCCAAGGACACACGGTCGAAGGAAACGAAGTGATCGTGGAGTGCCAGCTACGAGTAGTCGAAGGCGCATCAAGCAACTTCATGTACTCGTCCCTACACGTCGTTGACACGAACGACGGCACCTACGAGCCCGTCAGCGTCAAGGCTCCGGAGAGAGCGATCGTGCATAGCGTTTACGGAAGCACGATGGTCCGAACCCGGATGGACGAGGTCAACAATGTGGAGTTGACCTACACCATGGACGAGGGCGCGGAGATCTCGCACCTGGTGTACGACGACTTCGTCCACGGCGCGGAGTACGTCGTAGAGCTGGGCTAGGTGCGACAAAGCGCCCGACCCGCACGGGCGCCCCCCTTGGCCGCTTCCGGCCACCACCCTCACCCCCGACCGGGGTACACCCACCCTCATGAACAACCACACCACCGGCGCCTGCGACTGCGCCGAAACAGGATTCCGTACCTCCTCCCACAGCGGCGCGGCCGGCGAGTGCGTCGAAGTCGCTAACACCCCACGTGGGGCGTGCGTGCGCGACTCCAAACACCCCCACCTCGCACACCTGCCAATCAACGCCCGGGAGTGGGAGGCGTTCCTACTCGCCTGCTCCTGACACACAAAGAGGCCCCTCCCGAAGGAGGGGCCTCTTCGTAGGGAGGGCACCGCGGACCTACCCGCCCTTGTACGTGTACACCCGCATACCGGTGTCCTTGCCCTCGGCGTCCACGCCCATCTCCAGCTCGTACCGCGCCGGGTCCTCCAGCGGGGCGTAGGCCACCATCTGCACAGGAGGCAGCCGCCCATCATCCAGCACGGCGATCGGTAGGGTCTGCCCATCGAGCGGGCCTCCGACGAACTCCACGTGCTTCTCTTCCTTCTCTTCCACAAGATCCTCCTAAGGGGTTGCCGCGCCAGCGGCGATGATCAGCGCGGCCACCAGCAGCCACGCCACATGCCAGGACTGGTCAAGGGCATAAGCTCCGGTGCCCAGGTGCGGGGCGTCGTCCCGGCCCGGCCGCGGGGACCCGAGCCGGTGAAACTCACCCTTGCCCACCAGGGAAGCCAAACGGGCCAACGTGGTGCGCCGGTCCGCCCAATAATGAGAGACAGCGTCCACACCCAACCCCACCACAACCGCCACCGGATGCACCACCACCCCAGCCAACAGCACGACGGGCGCGAGGAACACGACCTTGGTGGCGGTCAACGAACACACATGCCTGACGCACGCCCACCGGCCCACCCACCCCGGGACGCCCTTACCCGCGGCCTGGCACGAGGACTGCACCCAATGATCCCCCACCTGGTGGCCGACGAACAGGGCCGCGAACACGCCAGCGAACACACCAGGGTCGAGGACGCTCACCGGTTGTCCCCCTGCCCGAACCGGACCCCACCGGAGATGGTGCCAGCCTGGACGGTGCACGACCCGGACCGGATCTCGCCGGTGCCGTCCTCGTAAGTGATGGTGGTGACTCCGTCGACGGTTTCGATGGACTGGATGGGCTTGTCGTCGGCCATGGGGGCTCCTTCTGATCGGTTGGTTTCATGGTCTCCGCCGACGACGGTGGGGAGTGTTCACTTTTGAACGTTGCTGGCGTGACCTAGGGCACTTCCCCCAAACGAAGAAAGCCCCTCCCAAAAGGGAGGGGCCTCACACGTTCGTGCTCACACATGGAACTCCGGCAGCGGCTCAGGCCCCACGTACTGCTGGCACCGGCAGTCCCGCGGCGACTCGCCCTCCACGGTGACCTCAGCCGAGCACGCACCACCACCGGCCTCAGTACGGGAGTGGAACGCCAACCCGTGCCCGCACTGGCACACCGCCGGCGGATTGAGACGGTCGCGCTTAGCCTGCTCCAGCGCGGCCTTACGGTCCATTCGAGAAGTGTGAAAGTCGCGGATCTGATCCCAATTGAGAAGGACCACCAGGGCTAGCAGCCCGATGATCCCCGTGACGGCGCTAAGGGGGTCCATGCATCAATGGTAAACGGCACCTGCGTCTTTCACACGGTTCTCACGCCAGCGAGGACGCGGAAAGGTGCGCCGCCATCACCACCACGGACCCGACCGCCGACGTCCACTTGATGCCCGTCTCCACCGGGCTCTTGCCGGTGTGGAACGCGACCGGACTGCGGAACATCCACCACCTTTTCCCGCGGTGCACCACCGGCCACGCGAGGGGTACACCCGACCGGGTCAACCAGTCTCCGAGGATGTGCGTCAACGACCCCACCGCCACCGTGACCCCGATCAGCCACGGAGCACCACCATCGGCGGTCACCGCACCCAACGCCGCCAACCCAGCCGCGACCAACGCCCCGAGTTTCCGGTGACGCAGCGGCCCCAGCACCTTCAACGACCGGGCCACCGCCCCCACCCCGAGCGCGGACATCGCGAACACCACCAGGCCCACACCCAACGGTGCGACCGCTGACAGCCCCCACGCCACCAACCCGAACACCACCACCGCGGGCAGGGTGTGGGTGAGGTGCCGGTGCCCGCCGTCCTTCCCGGCACGCAACTCGTACTCGGTACCCGTCGCCGCGTAGACGGTGCTGGACGCCCCCCTCAGGAGCCGCGACACACCCTCCGTCGCCACCCCAAGAGACCGGCCAACCGTGGACCCCGGCTCGTCCAAATCGGGCAGGAGCGCGGCGCCCGCACCCACCGCGGCGCAGATGAGCGGATCAGCGACATGCGACCCGAGCAACACACCAACCGCCGCCCCGGCCAACAACCCGGTCGCGGCATGCGAAGAACCCATCATCAGAAACTCCAAGGGGGGAGGGAAAGGGGGAGAGGACCACCAGGACCTCTCGGACAACAAGAGCGCCCCCACAGGGGAGGCACCAGAGGGGGCGGGAAGGGGGCACCCGCAGGTCAACACGGGTGCCCCCTGGGGCGCTGCTACTTCTTGCTGTTACCGATCGGCAGGTCGTAGCCGAGTTCAGCGAGCTTGTCCTTCCAGTGGCGGATCGTCCGCGCATCGCGCTCGAACTCGCGGGCCGCGCCGCGGACCGTGGGCTCCTTCGCCGTGTGCACGTACTTCACCAGCGCCTGGTGGTGCGCAGGCAGGTCCTCGAAGGGCACCGACGCGCCCTCGGGCGTCAGCGCCTTCACATCCAACGGGCGCGTGAAACCAAACCCCACACCACCAAAATCAGCCTTCGGCCCCGCAACCGACGCGGTCACCTCAGCCACGAACTCGCCCTCCGAACCCGACTCCACAGCCAGGAACGACGGCATGTCCCCACGCATCGCCTGAAGCTTGTGGTTCAACCGGATCTGCTGAGCCCACACCTTCGCGGCCTCCTCGTCCTCAGCGCGCTTCTGCTCACCGATACGCTCGATCTCCGCCAGCGCCTCCAGGTGCTCCGCCTGGGACTTGGCCAGCTTCTTCTTCAACCTGGCCGCAGCAATCCGCTCCTCATACAGGGCGTCACGCTCCAACTGGGCGATCTCCGCCAGGCGCTCGTGCTCCAGGTCGGTGGACAGCTCCGCGGCCCTGCGAGCCTCCTCCGCCTCACGCTCAGCGCGCGCCTCCTCGTCTGCCTCCGCCTTGCGTCGGGCCTCCTCCTCATCCGCCTCCCTCTTGCGGCGCTCCGCCTCCTTGCGGGAGGCGACCAGGGCGGCCTGCTGGCGGCGGATGGTGACCAGCAGCCCCCACAACGCCTTAGAGATCAACGGCGTCGCGGCGAACACCAGCGCACCCGACAGGCCGACGTGCACCGTGATCGCCACCGCCGCCGCCGTCGACGCCACCCACCCCAGCACGGACGCCTGCCGGGACACCGACGGCACCAACAACGCGACCAGCACAGCGCCGACCATCGCCACGTCGAACAGAACGCCCAACGGCAACGCCACTGCCAGGGGAACGGGCAGGAGATGCGCGACCGACCAAGCGGCCCACGGCAAAGCGAGAAGGGTCGGCACCGCGGCGATACCGATGAGCGCCTTCGTGACCCAGGCGGGCGCCTCCTCCATGGGGGCGTCAGGGAGGGCCGGGGCCTCCGGGGCGGGAGGCGTGGGCGCCTCCCGTGTGGGGGCGGGCTCCTCCACGGCCTCCGGGGCGGTCGCCTCCTCCCGCTGCGGTTCCGCCTCCACGGGCGCCTCGTTCGCCTCCGCAGGGGGAGGCGTGGGGGAGGCGGTGGTGCGCTTCATGAGGAGGCGGCGGACGTGACCAGCAACAACGCCGATGTGCCCGTCACGGTGTAGCCAGCGAATACCCCACATGACGGCCACGGCGACAACCGCCACAGCAGCACCCCGCAAGAACCAGGGGTAAAGGGATACGACGACGCCCCAAGCGGCGCCGATGAAGTCTCGGTCTAGGAAGTCTGCGAACATGGTGTTGCCCTTCTGGGGTGGGTGGTCCGCCTCGGTTCCGCCAAGATCCTTGGGGCGGGCCACTCTTCTACTTCTCGGAGTTGTCTAGAGCCTTCTGCGCCCGGTCGAACCATTCGACCGACACGAGCACCGCGATGGGCTTTTGGTACCTGTGGATTGCTGTGTTGACTCCCCTGTGGGCGTCGTCGAGCAGGTCGCGGAAGTGCTCTCGGGCCCATCCGCTCTGCACGACTCGTGGGTTTTCTGCCATGGTCGAAGTCTAGCAAATTGTTGTACATCTTGGCCATGATGTACGTAAAGTGAAAG
>Ga0209075_1000439_pt1 | contig 40276 bp, 33 predicted proteins | sample Stecom2011_FD_187523 | JGI IMG/M metagenome (GOLD analysis project Ga0209075, IMG submission 187523) | Agricultural soil microbial communities from Utah to study Nitrogen management - Steer compost 2011 (SPAdes) (version 2) | ecosystem: Environmental > Terrestrial > Soil > Agricultural land...
TATTTTACATTTCAGAAGAAAAACAAAGAAGAGTAGATGAAGAAGGTTTTAATCATCACATACTATTGGCCACCAGCGGGTGGACCAGGTGTTCAACGATGGTTGAAGTTTGTAAAATACTTTAGGGAGTTTGGTGTAGAACCTATTGTGTATGTACCCGAAAACCCTAATTACCCTTTGGTAGACGATAGCTTTGTTAGCGATATTCCATCAGATATTGAAATTATAAAATTTCCAATAAAGGAACCTTATGGTTTGGCTAAGCTCTTTTCCAAAAAGAAAACCAAACAGATTAGTAGTGGAATTATTTCGGCTAAAAAGACCTCTATAATAGAGAAGCTTATGTTGTATGTGCGTGGAAACTATTTTATTCCCGACGCGCGAATAGGGTGGGTAAAACCATCTGTGAAATTTCTTTCAGATTATATTTCTAAAAATGCTATAGACGCTATTATAACAACGGGGCCTCCACACAGTCTACATTTAATAGGTTTGGAATTGAAGAGGCAAATAAACTTAAAGTGGATTGCAGACTTTCGTGATCCTTGGACGAGAATTCACTATCACAAATCACTACGGTTAAACTCCAATTCTCAAAGAAAACATAAGGAGTTGGAGTCTTTGGTTTTGAATACTGCTGATAGAATTGTAGTTACAAGTTTTACTACAAAGAAAGAATTTGAGCAGATAACAAAAACTCCAATTGAGGTTATTACAAATGGTTATGATTTTGTGCCGGAAGTAAATAAACGTATTGATGAGTATTTTTCAATTTCGCATATAGGGTCTTTACTGAGCGAAAGAAACCCTGAGATTTTATGGAGTGTATTAAAAAGTATTTCTGAGGAAGACATTTCATTTAAAAATGATCTAAAGTTAAAGTTTGCTGGTGCGGTAAGTGATGAGGTTAAAGAAAGTCTTCAGGAAAACCATCTTCTGTCAAATGCTGTTTTTAAAGGTTATGTTTCCCATAGTGAAGCTATAGGATTACAAACAAGTTCGCAAGTTCTTCTTTTAGTTGAGATAGATAGTGATGAAACTCGAGCAATAATTCCTGGGAAACTCTTTGAATATTTAGTAGCCAAACGACCGATAATTGCTCTTGGACCTAAAGGAAGTGATATCCGGAACATTATTCAAGAAACAAATTCAGGAGAGTTTTTTGATTATTCTAAAAAGGGCGAATTAAAAGCTAAGATTCAAACATATTATCAAGCCTATAAAAATGGTGATTTAGATATTTCCCCTAATGGAGTTGAAAAATATAGTAGGAGAGCGTTAACCAAGAAAATGGTTGGAGTGATTGATGAATTAACTTCTTATAAGTAGAATTAAAAAACCTCCGCACTTCGCCAATGACGAATTACGGAGGTTTAACCAACCAAAAACTATTTTCAACCTCTACCTCTCACAGTAGTTTTTTGTATTGAAGAGCTTCCTCTAGATGAGTTAACTGCTGACTTGTTTCTTGAAGAACTATTAGAAGTTCTAATCTTGCTATTGTTGCTAACATTTGTATGTTTTGGAGCTTGGGTTTTACTTCTATTTACTATTGCTCCTCTACTATTACTAGATGACGAACGAGTATTTGTTCTCTGAACTGATTTAGGCGTCGAAATTGCTCTAGAGTTACTTGTTTTTACAGTATTGTTTCGGTCAATAACACTTCGAGTATTCGATGACTTTATAGGTGTTTGAGTGTTTTCTCTAGTGATAATAGAATTTGATCTCACTGAAGAACTATTGTTCCTTTCTGTACGTGTATTTCTAACGTTCGAGGTTGATCTACCATTATCGTTGTTGTTTCGAGTAGTAGTTGTATTTGAACGAGTATTTCTTACAGTCTGATTATTTCTGCCGCTATTTGCAATCATTGTATTTCTACGGTTTGGATCGAAATCTGTGTTTTTTGCAATTCGACCGTCTCTATAGTGGATACGGCTACCAGGTCTATGAAATTCTCTTCTTCCATTTTGATAAGCCACGCGATGTCTGTTTTTGTAAAAACGTACGTGATCGTGATAGCTATATCGAACAGGTTTATAATATTTTCTATATGGATAGTCATAAACAATTACATGATTGTAAATGGGTCTAGCATAGTATACGTGCCATGGGCGATATACATAGTATGGATTATAAGCATTTATTACACCAGTGCAATGTGAAAAGTGGCCGTAGTTGTTATAGAAAATATGTAAACCACCAACTCTCGCAAGGCGTCTGTCGTTATATAGTATGTCTACGTTTCCTGCTTTTACGATTCTTCCATAATAATCATAATATATAGGCACAGATTCAACTTGTATGACTGCTCCATAGGAATCGTATTGCACATAGGTGTCGTAGTTATATCCAGAGTTAAAACTTATGTTCACATTTGGAGTGCTTACAGTAACTCGGTTGTTTTTAGGTTGACCTATATATACAAAGTCAAATTGACCATCTGGAAATACTGAGAATTCTACGTTGCCCTCAATAAATATAAAAGCATTGCCGTCGTAACCTCTAATAATGTGATTTTCACTTTCAGGGGCAGAGGCATTTGCCGAAAACCCAATCAAGAGAAAGCTGAGTATGATTGCTAGGTTTTTCATGATTAAATGTTTTTTGGTTATTACTTGTTCGGACTATTCCAATTGAACAAGCTTACACTATAGTAAACAACCACCGTGCCAAGATTGTAAATGGTTTGTTTTTAATGCTTTAATTGATTTGAAGTTAGTTATGTTCGGCCAAGATTTAAGACCGCTCTGCTAATAGATATAAGACACATAGCCTGCGTCTTAATGATTTGATAATCAGGTTGATTTGATTAAAAAGCCTTTCTGGTTTTCATCCTAAGTGGTGGATATACTAACAAGGTATCTCTTCATGAAATCTCTTTAATTTTTCATTCTCTCTGGTTAAACAGGGTGTTGTAATATATTAATCGGACAACAGTGATTATTTTTTCAAAACAATTCGTTTTTATACCTCAAAATTTAGTAAAAACACTAATGAAGTTTTCATGGACTATCTATGGACTATCTATGGGGTTGTTTTTTATTTGAATTATAAACTAAAAACAACTAATATTTTCAGATAAACTCGGAAATCAAATAATGTACCTAAATCGAGTCATAGTTTATGTTTAAGATATGCTGCAGTGTAAGATGATTGTGATTTGATGATTTCTTCAGGTGTGCCTTCTGCAACTATATAACCTCCATTTTCACCTCCACTAGGACCTAAGTCGATTATATAATCTGCACATTTAATTAGGTCAAGATTGTGTTCAACGACAATAACAGTATGTCCACGATCTAATAAAGCATAGAAAGACGCTAAGAGTTTTTTGATGTCGTGAAAATGTAGTCCTGTTGTAGGTTCATCAAAAATAAAAAGGGTTTTATCTTTTGATGTTCCTTTTACTAGAAAAGAAGCAAGCTTAATTCTTTGAGCTTCTCCACCAGAGAGGGTAGAAGAGCTTTGACCCAACTGGACATATCCTAGGCCAACGTCTTGTAGAGGCTGTAGTTTAGCGGCAATTTTATTTTGTTTATGTCCTACAAAAAAAGCAACGGCATCATCTACCGTCATTGTTAGAATATCATCGATGTTTTTATTTGAAAATTTCACTTCTAAGACTTCTTTTTTGAAACGTTTACCATTGCATACGTCGCATGTTAGATGGACATCTGCCATGAACTGCATTTCGATAGTAACTTCTCCTTCTCCTTTACAGGTTTCACATCTTCCTCCATCTACATTAAAGCTAAAGTGCTTTGGTTTAAACCCTCTAATATCAGATAATTTTTGTGATGCAAACAGGTTTCTAATATCGTCGTATGCTTTTATATAGGTCACAGGATTACTCCGACTAGATCTACCTATTGGATTTTGATCGATAAATTCGATGTTTTTAATAGAAGAGAAATTTCCACTAATTTCGGTAAACTGACCTGGTTTTTCACCATAGCCACCTATTTGGCGGAGAAGGGCGGGATATAATATTTTTTTTACGAGAGTACTTTTCCCGCTTCCAGAAACACCAGTTACAACAGTAAACGAGTTTAAGGGGAAATTGGCATTAATATTTTTTAGGTTATTATGTCTAGCTCCTGTAATAGTAATATGGTTTTTTGAAGTGCGTCGTTTTTTAGGTACTTCAATTTCCATTTTACCTTTTAGATATTTTGAAGTAAGCGAATCGGAAAGTAAAATATCTTCATATTTTCCTTGAGCAACAACCTCGCCTCCAAATGTTCCTGCTTCAGGCCCTATGTCTATAATTTCATCTGCGGCTTTCATAATATCTTCATCGTGTTCAACAACTATGACTGTGTTTCCTATGTCACGCAGTGACTTTAAAACGTCTATTAGTTTTTCTGTGTCTTTTGGATGAAGTCCGATACTAGGTTCATCTAAAATATACATAGATCCTACAAGGCTACTTCCTAAAGAGGTGGCCAAGTTTATTCGTTGTGATTCACCTCCTGATAGCGTATTAGATTTACGGTTTAAGGTTAAATATCCTAAACCTACGTTACGTAAAAAACCAATTCTATTATTGATTTCTAATAGTAACCGTTTTGCTACATGGCTGTCATAGTCGGAAAGCTGTAGGTCGTTAAAAAATGTTGCGACCTTGTCGAGTGGTAATTCTACTAGCTCCTGTATCGAAGTGTTATTTATTTTCACGTATGATGTTTCAGGGCGTAAACGCTTTCCTTTACAAGTACTACATTTTGTCTTTCCTCGGTAGCGTGAAAGCATAACCCTGTTTTGGATTTTATAACTTTTGGATTCAAGGAATGAGAAGAATGAATTTAGTCCTTCAAAGTATTTGTTGCCATCCCAAACAAGTTGTTTTTGTGTTTCAGATAGTTCAAACCATGGCTTGTGTATTGGAAAGTCAAATTTATAGGCATTATTAACTAATTGGTCTCGATACCAGCTCATACTTTCGCCTCTCCATGGGAAAATTGCATTTTCAAAAACTGAAAGTGCAGTGTTTGGAATGACTAAATCTTCATCTATTCCTATTACGTCACCATAGCCTTCACAAACAGGACATGCACCATATGGATTATTGAAACTAAACAAGTGTACGTTTGGTTCCATAAAAGTCATTCCATCGGCTTCAAACCTGTTGTTGAATTCAGTTATTTTACCAGAAGAAAGAGTTTCAATGTACAATTCACCTTTGCCTTCAAAAAAGGCAATTTCAATAGCATCAGCTAATCTGTTATAGAAATCTTCATCGTTCTTAGTTATAATTCTATCTACTACCAAGTCAATTTTATCTGGCAAGGTAGTATTTGTTATTTCGTCAATTCTCAATACTTCACCATAAACTTTAATTCTTGAATAGCCTTGTTGAGTAATTGCTTGTAATTTATTTTCCATACTCCTTCCTTCTTCTAAATGAATAGGAGAGAGGAGAAGAAGCTTTTCTCTTTCAGGAAACTCTTTAATAAAGTTTAGAACGTCTGTTGTAGTATCTTTTTTTACTTCTCTGCCTGATATGGGGGAGATTGTTTTACCTATACGGGTATAAAGCAGTTTTAGATAGTCAAAAATTTCGGTAGAAGTTCCAACTGTAGAACGTGGATTTGTAGAATTAACCTTTTGTTCTATTGCTATTGCAGGAGCTATTCCCTTGATAGAATCAACCTTTGGTTTATCCAGTCGACCTAAAAATTGACGCGCATAGCTAGAAAGACTTTCCACATAACGGCGTTGACCTTCGGCGTATAGAGTGTCAAAAGCTAGGCTAGATTTTCCGCTTCCAGATAAACCAGTAATAACGACAAGTTTATTTCGAGGGATTGTAACTGAAATGTTTTTCAGATTATGAAGTTTAGCTCCTTCTATTATAATATTTTTCTTGGTGTCTAAATTTTCGGTCTTCAATTTTACTGCTTCTTTTTTGACTAATCTACAAAGATATCATTTCGTATTTCGGCTTTGATTGTAAGATGTCAATATTTACCTACTAAGAATTATTTTTAACCTTTTCTTTGCATTTGTAAAATCTTTGTTGTTATATTTACGGTTCTTAACGTCATTTAAAAATATTATTGCCTATAGCATATCATTACTTTTAACGAATAAACATTAGAGAACAAGCAACCATTAGTTGTTTATTTATAAAAGAAGTATTGACATGAAGCAAAGCACTAGCTCTGATGCGTTCTTAGTGAGCGCCTATATAAAAGGTGATGAATCCGCTCTTTCTGAGTTAATAACTCGTCATAAGCAAAGAATTTACAGTTTTATTTATTCTAAAGTATTTGATAGGGATGTCTCTGAAGACATTTTTCAGGACACTTTTATTAAAGTTATTAAAACTTTAAAAAAGGGAGGATATAATGAAGAAGGTAAATTTTTACCCTGGGTTATGCGTATAGCACACAATTTAGTTATTGATCATTTCAGAAAGAATAATCGTATGCCTAAATTTGAGAACAAAAATGATTTTAATATTTTTTCTGTTTTAAGTGATCAGGTTCCTAACGTTGAGAAGCGAATAATTAAAGGGCAGGTTGAAAATGATGTTCGCCGACTTATTCAAGAATTGCCAGAAGATCAAAAGGAGGTGTTAGTTATGCGAATATATAAAGAGATGAGTTTTAAGGAAATTAGTGAACAAACAGGAGTTAGTATCAATACAGCCTTAGGAAGAATGCGCTATGCATTGATTAATTTACGTAAGGTGATAGATAAACATAATATTATATTAACCGACTAATACAATAAAGGATTTTTTGCTGCGTTAATTGAGAATACTAACCCTTAAGTTAACAATCTATGCAAAAAATGTACTCAAAGGTGTCACGTTTGGAAAGCGTGGATAAAAAACTTGTTCCAAAAGAAGAGACCATAAAGTTTCTTTTAGATTATTCAAAAGCTTTATGTGTTACTGATTACGATAGTATGAAGTTTGAAGCAGTTCTTAACTAAACTATTTAGATACTCCTGGGTTTTTACTTCGGGAGTATATTTTTTTCTTCTCCCCATAGATTTATAATAGTACAAAAAGTGAGTTTTTAAGCAGATAACTATTATAAATATGTTAAAGTAAATTGAATTTATCGTTTTAGATTCATACATTTGTTGTTTCAAAATAAAATAACTTAACCACGTTAATTGAAGTGTATAAAAGAATAAAAGTTTAAAATTTCAAAAAACCTTAGGGTTCTTTCAATATTTTGTATATCTTCGCTTAAAAATAACCAATTATGAAGAAAATTTTACTAATAACATCTATGATGGCAGCATCTTGCTTGTTTGTTCAAGAAGCAAGTGCTCAAGACTATAATAAATGGTCTATCGAAGCTGCGGGGGGAATGCATAAGCCTGTAAGACCTATGGCTAAAGGATATTATACAGATACTCCAAGTTTTGCTCAATTCAGTTTGGGGACTAGATATATGTTTAATAATCGATTTGGTCTAAAACTTGATTTGGGTTATAATTCCTTTAAAGAAGGTGATGGTAGTTCAGCTTATAAGTCTAATTACTATCGTGGAACCCTTCAAGGAGTTGCAAATTTAGGATCTATATTGAAGTTCGAAACATGGACTAACTCTTTAGGTGTTTTATTGCACGCAGGTGCTGGTTATTCTCAATTAAAACCAAAAGAGCCTATTGATAGAGCTAACACAGATCAAATGTTGAACTTCATTGCAGGTATTACACCACAAGTGAAATTAGGTAATAGAGTGGCGCTTAATCTTGATGCATCTATAATTGGGCATGTACGTCAAAATTATACTTTTGATGGAACTAAGAAAACAAATACTCGAGGATTTAACGGTTATTTCACCAACTTTTCAGCAGGATTGACTGTTTACTTAGGAAAGCATGAACAGCATGCAGATTGGGTTTCTGATTCTGGTGTTTCTAATGATTTATTGGAAGACCTTGATTCAAGAATATCTAATATTGAAACTGACATGATTGATTCTGATCAAGATGGTGTTCCAGATTACTTAGATCGTGAGCCAAATACACCTTCTGGTGTAGCTGTTGATACTAAAGGTAGAGCTATAGATAAGAATGAAAATGGAATTCCAGATGAAATTGAGTCGGCTTTAGATGCTCGTTATGCGAGAAAAGGTGAAGCAGCAGCTGGATCTGGAGGAGATATTGTTGAGCGTTTAATTGATGAAGGATATGTTAATGTATACTTCCAGTTTAACAGTACAAAACCAGAGACTTATTCGCTTGAAGCTATCAACTACTTAATTAAGTATATGAATGATAACCCTTCTGCTAAAGCTGAGTTAATTGGATATGCTGATGAAATTGGAAATCCAGACTACAATAAAACTTTATCAGAAAAGAGAGCTAAGGCAGTATATGATATCTTAGTAGCTAGTGGAGTATCTGGAGATAGATTAACTTACACTGGTAATGGTGAAGATAGTTCTGTAGATAAGAGTTCTTCTCCAGCAAGACAACTTGTAAGAAGAGTTACTTTTAAATTATCTAACTAAAAAGATATTAATCATTAAATATTAAAAGGCTTCCTAATCTTAGGAAGCTTTTTTTTTAGTGAATATTTTAGTCATTTAATAAAGCATGTGCTGAAATGTTTTAGATACAAACGATGAGCAATCGAGTTATTTCACTGCATTGATTTTATAAACACATTAAGTGTTTTAAACCTATTTTCAATTCTAGTAATTTATTTTAAAATGGGTCATGTCTAATTGTATTTTTATTTGTAAACTGTATTCTATTTTTTAGAAAGAAATCTGAATTTGTGATTTGACTAACGCTTAGGCTATTTATGATGAAGAGTAGGGATGAAGTGGGAACATCCTAGGAATATCTATAGAGTAAACAACACTCTACTATGATTTATTTACTGACAGTCTTTTAACGCTAGAGATGGTGAGTAAAAACCTTAGTTGTTTGAATTTTTCATATATTTATTAGGTTAATCTATCATGATTAAATAATTCATTTATGATTAATAATGAAAAGTTGCAATTAGCTTGGGATTTCGTTAATCACACCGACAGAAATATCTTTTTAACAGGGAAAGCTGGAACAGGTAAAACCACTTTTCTTCATAATCTTAAAAATGATTCTATGAAGCGTTTGGTAGTAGTTGCACCTACTGGTGTAGCCGCTATTAACGCCAAAGGTGTTACGATTCACTCATTCTTTCAGCTCCCTTTTGGGCCATTCATACCAGGACATGATGCTACAAGCAACTCTATAACTAAGAAGTTTAGTAGGGTTAAAATCAATATTATAAAATCATTGGATTTATTGATTATTGATGAGATTAGTATGGTTCGTGCAGATGTACTTGATGGGATTGATCAAGTGCTCCGTAGATTTAGAAATAAAAACAGACCATTTGGAGGGATTCAATTGCTGTTGATTGGAGACTTGCAGCAGCTTTCACCAGTGATAAAGCCAGAGGATTGGCTACTTTTAAAAAACTACTATTCAACCGGGTACTTCTTTGGAAGTAAAGCTTTTGTTGAGTGTAATGCAATAACTATTGAGTTGACACATATTTTTAGGCAAGAGAGCGAACACTTTATTCAAATTTTAAATGAAATACGTGTAAATAATCTATCTAAACGATCAAAAGCAGAATTAAATAAAAGATACAAGCCCAATTTCATTTCTAGAGCTAAGGAAAATTTTATCACGCTTACAACGCACAATTACCGAGCTGACAATATAAATTCTCGAGAGTTAAATAACTTAAAGGGCAAGTCATTTATCTACAAGTCTAAAGTTGAAGGAACGTTCCCAGAGTATATGTTTCCAACACATTCAACTCTTGAATTTAAAGTAGGTTCACAGGTGATGTTTATTAAAAATGATAGTTCACCTGAAAAACGTTTCTATAACGGAAAAATTGGTAAGATAACATACTTAGATAAAAAGGAAATCAAAGTCCATTGCCAAGGAGAAGATTCAGACATCACAACCTCTTCAGAAACTTGGGACAATATTAGTTACTCCATAGATCCTGAAACTAAATCGATAACTGAGAATAAGCTAGGAGAGTTTATACAAATGCCATTGCGATTGGCTTGGGCAATAACTATACATAAAAGTCAAGGACTGACATTTGATAATATTATCGTAGATGCTGAAGATTCTTTCGCTCATGGACAAACTTATGTAGCTTTAAGTCGTTGTAAAACTCTAGAAGGAATAGTTTTAACAACACCAATAACTGAGAAAAGCATAATTAATAATCACGAGGTTGAATCTTTTAACAAATCTTCAGAAAAAAATCAACCAGATCAAAACATCCTAAATGATTCTCAAAGAATTTTTCAATTGAATTTGATTGAAGAGTTATTTAATTACTATTCTTTTTTACAACCGATCAATCGTATAATCGATATTTATTATAAAAATGCATGTGCTTTACAGGGTAATTTATTAGAAAAGATTAATGAAATCAAGGCGAATGGAATTACTGAACTTTTAAAAATCAGTACAAAGTTTCAAGCTCAAGTTAATGATATTGTTAAGGCAACTCTGCCTGAGTCTAACTCATTGTTTCAAGATCGGTTTAAGAAAGCAGTTTGTTATTATGAAAATCATTCAATTCAGTTTATTAAAAAGGTTTTAGACAAGCTTGAGTTTTCATCAGATAATCAAACAGTATTAGCTGATATAGAAAAAAATTTAGAAAGCATAGAAACTCTATTATCTATAAAATTATTTTGCTTTAAGCAGTTGAAATCTGGTTTTAATGTTTCAGAATTTTTGAATATTCGAGCAACATCTACACTTCAAAAAGAGGAAAAGTCAAAAAGGAGGAAACGTGAGATTGTGCATACAACAGAGCATCCAATACTTTTTGAGGAGTTAAGAACTCTTCGAACTGTACTTGCTCATGCAGATGATGTGCTCCCCTATCAGGTTTTTACTCAGAAATCATTATATGAAATATGTGAGTTTTTGCCTAGAACTTCGAAAGAATTAAGAGTTATTAAGGACATTGGTAGATTGCGTCTTGAAAAATACGGTGAAGAAATATTGAGAGTAATAAACGAATATTGTGAGACGAACGATATAGTAGCTAAAGAACCATTGATAAAGCCACGTGCAACCTCTTCTGCTCAAACCTCTTATGAACTCTTTAAAAGTGGTAAGAGCATGTCTGAAATAGCCAAAGAACGCAATCTAGCGATAGGAACTATAGAGGGACATTTAATAAAATACTTAATTACCGGTGAAGTTAAAATAACAGACTTAATGTCTGAAGAAAAATATACCGAATTAAAAAGCCTGATGGAATCTTTATCATATGAAGGCTTCAGCGATTTAAAAAGTAAAATCGATGAAAAGTTTTCATTCAATGAAATTCGTATGGTTGCACAAGTGCTGCAGAATGAGGGTACTTCGTCCGCTAATTAAATAAAATAGGCTAGTAGAACCGCTAATATTACTGCGGCCATTTTTTTAGGATTAAATTTATGATTCTTAGAGCTTTCAAATAGAATAGTAGTAGATACATGAAGAAATATACCTATTACCACGGCGGTAATTTCAGATTCAAATCTCTCTAATACGCTAAAATTATGTGATATGTAATTTCCAATAGGTGTCATTAAAGCGAAAAAGAAAAGGAACAAGATTGTAGTCGATTGTTTATAGCCAGAAGTGATAAAGAAAATAGATAGAATTATGGCTACAGGAATTTTGTGAATAATAATTGCAATCAACAAATTGTTATGATCTGAAATAGGAAACCCTTCCATAAATGCGTGAATACATAGGCTGACAAACAACATCCATGGAAAGTGTTTAGACTCGGAGTGTAAATGTACATGCCCGTGTTCAGCTCCTTTTGAAAAGAACTCAAGAAATAACTGTAATAAAATACCGAGCATAATGTATACGCCAATGCTTTTTGTGGCATTTTCAAATACACTAGGCAGCATTTCAAAAACAGTAATCGATAATAAAAATCCTCCACTAAAAGCTAGAAACACTTCCATGTTGCGTATTTCTTTCTTGTGAAAGAATCGGGCGGCTATATATCCTACCGCTACGGCTAAAAATAATAACAGGTAGCTCATCGGCTAAAATGGAGGATTAATCGTTCAGATTTATTTTCGTCAAAGTCATTAAGGTGGTAATCGCCAAAAGAGTTTACAAGATTAACCTCTGCATCTTTGAAATATTCTTTAAAGTCTTGTAGCTCAAGAGCCATGACTCGTTCTGTAAATAAAAAGTCTTTTCCCATATCTTTAAAACGTATGTTTTTAAAGATAAATCCATCTTCAACATACTTTTCGATATGGAATTCAATATTTCCAACTTTTTTCATTTCTTTAGGCACTAAGTTTTTGATGGCTAGTTTGGCATTTAGAAAGTCTATAACTGCGTGTCCGTTAGGTTTTAAACCTTTTTTTATAGATTTAATTGTTTTAAGATTGTCAACTTTGCTTTCAAAATATCCGAAACTAGTAAATAGATTAAAGATAGCTTCAAATTTTTCAGGGTAGGGAATGCGCATGTCGTGTACGTTAAAGTGAAGACCTTCTCTTTCAAACTCTTTGGCATAAGCTATATTTTCTATTGATAGATCAATTCCAACCACGTCAAAGCCTATTCTATTAAGGTATCGAGCATGTCGACCTCTACCGCATGCCAAATCTAAAATTTTATCATCTTCATTAAGGTTTAGATATTCAGTAAGTCTTTTCATAAAAAAGGCAGCTTCATCATAGTCTCTATCTTTGTAAAGTAGGTGGTAGTAAGGTGTATTAAACCAGGAAGCAAACCAATTGTTTTTTTCTTTTTTCATAGTAATCCTTTCGCGCTGCTAAAATACTGTATTTTTGTAGCAAATCAGTAAATACACTATGTCAAAGAATTTTAAAATGGTAGCCAAAACGCTTTTCGGTCTTGAAGATCTTTTGGCGCAAGAGTTACGACAGCTTGGAGCTTCGTCTATTGAAATGGGAGTTCGAAACGTTTCTTTTGAAGGAGACACAGGTTTTATGTATAAGGCAAATCTCTGTTGCCGTACAGCCATTAAAATCCTTAAGCCAATAAATGCATTTAATATTTTTACAGAAGAAGACCTTTACAAGAAAATATATGAAATGCCATGGGAGCAGTATATGAGTGTAAATGGAACATTAGCCGTAAATGCAACAGTGTTTTCAGATGTTTTTACACATTCTCAATATATTGCTTTAAAAACAAAGGATGCTATTGTCGATAGATTTAGGGATAGGGAAGGCGTTCGTCCTAATGTCGATTTAGATCACCCAAGTTTACGTATAAACATTCATATAGATAGAAATATCTGTACTGTTTCTCTAGATAGTTCTGGTGAATCTCTTCATAAGCGAGGCTACAAGGTAGAAAGTACTTTAGCACCAATAAATGAGGTTCTGGCGGCTTCTATGGTAATGCTATCGGGATGGAGTGGACAATGTGACTTCCTAGACCCTATGTGTGGTAGTGGAACTATTCTAACAGAAGCTGCTATGATAGCCTGTAACATACCTCCAAACTTGAATAGAGAAGAGTTTGGGTTTGAAACTTGGCCTGATTTTGATGTTGAACTTTATGAAACAATAGAAGCAGCAGCACTCAAAAAGGTTAGAGATTTTTCATACAAAATCTATGGGTATGACACCGACCCTATAGCAATACAGAAAGCAAAAGAAAATATAAAGAGCGCTAACCTTCAAGATTTTATAGAACTAAAACAGCAGGATTTCTTTGAGAGTAAAAAAGAGACTGATAAACCTCTTTACATATTGTTTAACCCACCTTATGACGAACGAATTGCAGTAAGAGACATCGAAGAATTTTACGGCTCAATAGGTAATACTTTAAAGAGAGGTTATCCAGGAACCCAAGCTTGGATGATTACTTCTAATATGGAAGCGCTTAAGTTTGTAGGACTAAGACCTTCACGAAAAATAAAGCTTTTTAATGGAAAGTTGGAGGCAAGATTAGTGCGCTATGAAATGTATGAAGGAAGCAGAAAAAAGAGTAAACAGTAGAAATAATCTATCTTTTGTTATAAAAGCCGTTTAATTAATGACTATTATATAAATGATATATTTTATAATTGGCTTCGGCTTGTTTTTTATAATTCTTGGTTATATTCTAAATGAAAATAATGCTAGATACCTTTTAGCAGGATATAATACATTGAGTTCAAAAGCAAGAAAAGATATTGATATCAACGCATACCTAGTGTTTTTTAGGAGGTTTCACTTAATCTTAGGCGTGTCTTTTATACTAATCGGAGGAATACTAACTCTTTTATTTAACGAGATGGTAGTTGGTGCTTTTGTAACGATATACCCTTGTTTAGCATATATTTATTTAGCCATTAAGGGGGCTAATTTTTCTGCTAAGTAAAATGTATTTGTTGTTTGTCTAATGAGTTTCAGGAAGGATTACTCGGGAAAAATAAAGATTTACCTAACTGACTATTCGTTATTCTTCTTCTGATTTTGGATATGTAGCTTTTTTAAATATGGGTATCATATATGAGATTGAATAGCCATATCCAACACCAAACTTGCTATAGTCATAGGTTCGATGGAAACCAGGTATGTATAGGTTGTCGAAGTTTTCAGGTTGGTCTTCTGTTATTTTTCTTTTTAATTGAGCATTAATAGAGAGGTATAAGTTTTTTGCTACTTCTGTTTTTACACTCAAGATAAACTCTGCCCAATGTGCAGTTAAACCACCAAACTCTTGAGGATTAGTAATTACTTGTGAAGGGAATGCAGGGTTATTGGTATAGATTTTATAGCTTAAAAGTTCTTGGTTAAAGCTAGAGAAACCATATCGTAGTCCTAAGTTGATGGAATTTGTCATTCCCAACCAATTTTCATAGGCGTTAAAGTCGAAGCCTATTTTGGCGTAGCTTCCACTAGTTTTAGCAGATACATAGGGCTCTATCCAATCTTTCTTCTCGTTTCCCAGTTCTACTGCCGCATAAAACCTTTTTGTTACTCTAAAATCACCTGATATTTCAAAGCCTGAATATCCATTTTCAATTAATGTACGTATAGGTTTAGCAATATCAATCCCTACTCGAATTCCGTATTTTTCAATTTTTGGAATCGTGTCATTTTGCTTATTACCTTTTTGTGCATTTAACGAAGCACAAAACAATAGGCTAATGAAAAATAGTAAGGTGAGCTTGTTTTTCATCGACAATGGTATCTCTTTTTATTTGAATTCCTTTTATCCAATTATTACTTCCTTCATCTTCTAGTGTGATATCTAAACTTTCGAATTCTGTGCTAAATCCACAGGCCCGATTGATATATATGTCTTTTCTGTTATACACAAACATAAGTTTATCAACATTGGAAACGGCATCGTCACCGGTGCCAGTAGTGCGTATAAAGCGGTATTTAGTAGTATCGGAGTTTACATTTAGAGGGATAGCGATAGAATCAGTTTCTATAAGTGAAAGAATAGTTGTACTGTCTTCGTAATCGGTTTCAACGGTTAGCTTGACTACTTTTTTATATTGAGATTCATTATCAATATTATTAAATCTAATCACGAGGTTAGGTGTGGTTGCAGTACCTTCAGGGCATAAGTCATCGCGTGTACAGCCTTTGAAGGCCAACATTAATAATATAAGTACTACTATTCTTTTGAACATAGATTGATACAGATATTAGATAGAAAATTAGCGTTTTTCCAAAAGTACAACATTTTCTACGTGATGCGTTTGAGGAAACATGTCTACTGGTTGGACTTTAGTAACTTTATATTTAGAATCTAATAGAGCTAAATCACGTGCTTGAGTTGCGCTATTGCAACTAACATATACTATTTTTTCTGCTTCTAAATTTAAGAGTTGACCAACAACATTAGCATGCATGCCGTCTCGAGGAGGGTCGGTTATAACAACGTCTGGTTTACCGTTTGTTTCTATGAATGCTTCATTAAAAACATTTTTCATGTCTCCTACAAAGAATTCGGTGTTGTCTATGTTATTTAGTTTTGCATTTTCTTTAGCAGCTTCAATTGCTTCTGGGACAGCTTCTACGCCAATTACTTTTGCAGCATTTTTTGAAACAAACTGAGCTATAGTTCCTGTTCCGGTGTATAGGTCATAAACCAATTCACTTCCAGAAAGCCCAGCAAAATCGCGAGTTATCTTATATAGTTCATATGCTTGGTCGCTATTAGTTTGGTAAAATGACTTTGCATTAACCTTAAATTGAAGTCCTTCCATTTCTTCAAGAATATAGTCTCTTCCGTGATATACGTGAACCTCTTGATCATAAATGGTGTCGTTACCTTTTGAATTGATTACATATAAAAGAGAAGTCAATTTTGGAAATTCATTAACAATAGCGTCCATAAGTAAGGTTCTGTTTTTTTCATCTTCATGAAAAAACTGTATCAATACCATGGTTTCACCAGTTGATGAAATACGAATCATTAACGTTCTTAAAAAACCTTCTTGATTTCTAGTGTTGTAGAATGCAAGTCCAAGTTCTTCAGCTTTACTTTTTACAAAATCTCTAATTGCATTACTTGGGTCGGGCTGTAGGTAACACTTATCTAGGTCTAAAATTTTATCCCACATTCCTGGAATATGAAAACCTAGGGCATTTCTGTTTTCAATTACTTCACCGCTTTTAATCTGTTCTAGAGTAAGCCATTTATTATTGCTAAATGAAAACTCCATTTTATTGCGATAGAAGTATTGTTTTTTAGAACCTAAAATAGGGGAGAAGGGAGGTAATTCTACTTTCGAAATCCGCTTTAGGTTTTGTTCAACTTCATTTTGCTTATAAAAAAGCTGGTGTTCATAGCCCATGTTCTGCCATTTGCAACCACCACAAACGCCAAAGTGAGGGCATTCTGGTTCGCTTCTTTTTTCTGAATATTTAGAAAATGAAGTCGCGGTTGCTTCATAGAATCCTTTTCTTTTTTTAAAGGTTTGTACTGTGGCTATATCACCAGGCACGGCATTATCAATAAAAACGACTCTACCGTCGGGTGCATGTGCAATGGCTTTTCCTTTTGCACCTGCGTCTGTGACGTTTAGGTCTTCAAAAACAACTCTTTTAGTTTTCCTTTTCATAGTCGCAAAAATAGCATAAATGTTAGGTTTAAAACCTGATAAGTAGCCAAAAAAAGTGGGTTTAATTTAGTAATTTGCGACCTTGAGATTATTTCTCAGTGCTTAACAACTCAAAGCACTAATTTATTTATTACAAAACATTACAATCTTATGTCAGTTACGCAACAAACGGCTTCACAGAAAGCCATCGATTTAGAAAACAAATATGGAGCCCACAACTATCATCCACTGCCAGTAGTTTTAAACAAAGGCGAGGGGGTTTACGTTTGGGATGTAGAAGGAAAAAAATATTATGATTTTCTGTCTGCATATTCAGCAGTTAATCAAGGACATTGTCACCCGAAAATTGTTAGTGCTATGACTAACCAAGCGGAAACGTTGACTCTAACCTCAAGGGCTTTTTATAACGATATGCTAGGTAAGTTTGAACAATTTGCTTGTGATTTCTTCGGGTTTGATAAACTTCTTCCAATGAATACTGGAGCAGAAGCTGTTGAAACAGCCTTGAAAATTTGTAGAAGATGGGCTTATGAAAAGAAAGGACTTGATGAAAATGAAGCAGAAATTATTGTTTGTGAGAATAACTTTCACGGAAGAACGACTACTATAATTTCTTTTAGTAATGATCCTGTAGCTCGTAAAAATTTCGGACCATATACAAAAGGATTTATTAAAGTTGAATATGATAATTTAGAAGAACTAGAAAAGCATTTAAGCAGCAATAAAAATATTGCAGGCTTTTTGGTAGAGCCTATTCAAGGTGAAGCAGGAGTGTATGTTCCATCTGAAGGCTATTTGAAAAAAGCGAAAGAACTTTGTGAAAAGCACAATGTGCTATTTATAGCTGATGAAGTGCAAACGGGTGTTGCCCGTACTGGAAAGCTATTGGCTTGCGATCATGAAAATGTAAAACCAGATATTTTAGTTTTGGGTAAAGCCTTAAGTGGTGGAGCTTATCCAGTTTCGGCAGTTTTGGCTAATGATGATATAATGAGTGTTATAGTTCCAGGTTCTCATGGATCTACTTTTGGGGGTAACCCAGTTGCAGCGGCAGTAGGGATAGCAGCATTGGGAGTTATTCGCGATGAAAAGTTAGCCGACAACGCTGAAAATCTAGGGAATATCTTTAGAGAGGAAATGAATGCCTATATTAAAGACAGTAAGATAGCTAAACTTGTTAGAGGTAAAGGGCTGTTAAATGCAGTAGTAATCAATGATTCGGAGGACAGTGATACTGCTTGGAATATTTGTTTAAGACTTAGAGATAATGGTCTGTTGGCTAAACCAACTCACGGAAATATTATCCGATTTGCACCACCATTAGTGATGAATGAAGAGCAATTAAGAGATTGTATTTCTATAATTATTAATACTTTAAACGAATTTGAAAAGTAATTCACTTTAAAGTGTTGTATAGTCCTAAATAATTGAATGGGATTATATTTATAAATTAAGTAGCCGTCTCAATCCATATTTGAGACGGCTACTTTTTTATTCTGTTCAACTAGTAGTTATTAGATTATTTAACTAGATTCTCTTGGTTCCTGAAAACCAAAGTGTCATTAAAGCTGTCTAATAGAATAATACTATCTGTAGTTATTTTTCCAGCTAGAATTTCTTTAGAAAGCTCATTTAGAACCTCACGCTGAATCACTCTTTTCACTGGTCTTGCACCATACTGAGGATCATAACCTTTCTTAGCTAAATACTCCAAGGCTTGATCAGTTGCATCTAAGACAATATTCTGTTTTTCTAGCATTTTTGAAACTCCTTTTATTTGAAGTTCTACAATTTTCAGAATGTCTGTTCTAGATAGAGGAGAGAACATAATAATGTCATCAATCCTATTTAAGAATTCAGGTCTTACTGTTTGTCTTAACAATGAAAGTACTTCAACTTTTGCTCCTTCCATTGCGGTTTTAGGATCTTTAACGGTTTCAAAACTCTGTTGGATTATATCACTTCCCATATTACTGGTCATGATGATAATAGTGTTTTTAAAGTCTGCTAATCGTCCTTTATTATCGGTTAACCTTCCTTCATCTAGTACTTGTAATAAGATATTGAAAGTGTCTGGATGTGCTTTTTCAATTTCGTCTAACAATACTACACTGTATGGTTTGCGACGAACAGCTTCGGTTAGTTGGCCGCCTTCATCATAGCCAACATATCCCGGAGGAGCACCTACAAGTCGGCTAACGCTATGTCGTTCTTGATATTCGCTCATATCAATTCGAGTCATTGCGGCTTCATCGTCAAATAGGTATTCTGCCAACGCTTTTGCTAGCTCCGTTTTACCAACTCCTGTTGTTCCAAGGAATAGGAAGCTACCAATAGGTTTTTTATCATCTTGTAGTCCAGCTCGACTTCTTCTAATAGCATCACTAACAGCTGTAATGGCCTCGTATTGTCCAACAACTCTTTGGTGCAGATGCGATTCAAGGTTTAATAACTTTTCTCGATCTGATTGCATCATTTTTGTTACTGGAATTCCAGTCCATTTTGCAACAACTTCTGCAATGTCTTCTCGATTAACCTCTTCTTTAATCATTGAAGTACCCTCAGGGCTTTCGGCAAGTTGATTTTCTAACTTGCTCAACTCTGATTGTGCTTCTTTAATTTTTCCGTAACGCAGTTCAGCTACTTTTCCAAAGTCACCTTCTCGTTCGGCGCGTTCTGCCTCAAGTTTAAACTCTTCAATTTGAGTTTTAAGAGTTTGAACGTTATCAACTACTTCTTTCTCACTTTGCCATCTAGCATTTAGTTCGTTTCGTTCTTCTTTAAGATTTGCTAATTCTAAATGGAGTGACTTTAATTTAGTTTCGTCATTTTCACGTTTTATAGCCTCTATTTCAATCTCGAGTTGCATTATCTTTCGATCTAAAACATCGAGTTCTTCAGGCTTCGAATTGATTTCCATTCTAAGTTTAGAAGCAGCTTCATCCATTAAGTCAATAGCTTTGTCTGGAAGAAATCGGTTGGTGATATATCGTTCTGATAGTTCAACAGCTGCAATAATCGCCTCGTCTTTAATCCTTACTTTATGGTGTGTTTCATATTTTTCTTTAATACCACGAAGTATTGAAATGGCACTTTCTGTGTCGGGTTCGTCAACAACAACACGTTGGAAACGACGCTCAAGTGCTTTGTCTTTTTCAAAGTATTTTTGATACTCATCTAACGTGGTAGCACCTATTGCTCTAAGCTCTCCTCTAGCCAATGCTGGCTTTAAGATGTTAGCAGCATCCATAGCACCTTGACCACCACCTGCACCTACAAGGGTGTGAATTTCGTCAATGAAAAGTACGATATCCCCATCGCTAGATGTAACTTCCTTGATGACAGCTTTAAGGCGTTCTTCAAATTCACCTTTGTATTTTGCGCCCGCAATTAAGGCTCCCATATCAAGTGAGTATATAATCTTTGATTTTAAGTTCTCTGGAACGTCGCCATCTATTATTCTATGAGCTAGGCCTTCTGCTATTGCAGTTTTACCTGTTCCTGGCTCTCCAACTAGCATAGGGTTGTTCTTAGTTCGACGGGAAAGAATTTGTAAGATTCTTCTTATTTCCTCATCGCGACCAATAATAGGATCTAGTTTGCCTTCTTTTGCTAACTCATTAAGGTTTTTGGCGTATTTATTTAATGAATTATAGGTTTCCTCAGCACTTTGGGAAGTTACATTTTCTCCTCCACGAAGTTCTTGGATAGCGGCTTTCATGCCTTTTTCAGTAACGCCTTGATCTTTTAAACTTTGAGAAATTCCACTTTTTGAATCTAGTATACTCAATAGTAGATGTTCTATAGAAACAAACTCATCGTTCATGCTTTTTGCAATGTTGACTGCAGAGTTCACCATTCTTCCAGCTTCACGAGAAAGCATAATATCACCTCCCGATACTTTAGGGAAACTCTCGAGTTGCTTATCTAAAACCTGTTTTAATACAGAAAGATTTACGTTGAGTTTCTTTAAAATAAATGGAGTTACATTTTCATCCACCTCAAAAATTGCTTTTAAGATGTGTTCATTTTCAATTTGTTGATGCCCATAGCCTAACGCGATCTGTTGAGCGCGCTGTATGGCCTCCTGGCTTTTTATTGTATAATTATTGAAGTTCATATTTTTTTAATGTTAAGGTTTGTAAATTTTCTAAATAATGTTGTTCGGTTTCTATTATTCAAATATAAAGCCAGTTTAGATTTACGACAAAATGACATTGAGAAATCGGTTTTTAGCCGACAATATGTCTAGTTTAATTAGTGTATTTTATCATTTTCTTTAGGGCTTTAGTAAACAATACTTGTAGCTTTGTAATAAATAGAATAATTAATATGGAATTTTTCAAAAAATTAAGGTCGCCTAAAAACATTGTAAAGGAAGCTGCTGTTGAAGTGCCATGGCATCAAATGGTACAATTAGATCAGCTAGACACTATCGTCGAGGAGTCTAAAACTAAGCCTGTTGTTATTTTTAAACATTCTACTCGTTGTGGAATTAGTCGGGGTGTTTTGAGAATTTTTGAACGAAACTACAAATTGAATGATGATCAGATTAAACTTTATTTTTTAGATCTTTTAGCACATCGCGATATTTCAAATGAAATAGCAGCACGTTTTAAGGTTCATCATGAAAGCCCTCAGCTTATAGTTGTTAAAGATGGTGAAGTAGTTCATCACAACTCTCATCACTCTATAGACGCTGAGCACTTGTCTAAGTTTGTGTAGGCTAAACTAGATTTGCTGTTGTAATTACATATATAAAATAGGGCGTGATTTCCTATTATAGATTCATGCGCCGATACCTTATTAGGTTGAACATAGTCGAGATTTCTAATAAAAATAATTTACTAAAAATTTCGACTATGTTCTTAAAACTTAGTATCTAACTAAATTCTCTTTCTTCATTGCCTTCACTTCTTTTCTAGCTTCTTTTTCGTGGTAATTTCCACCTAAATGTTCACATGTAGATAGTGCCTTCATACTTTCAAAAGGGACTTCGGTTTTGTGGTACATAAATGATTCAGCTAGGGTTTTAATTAGGTTCTTGTCGCCAACTGTAAGATCTACATCGTCCATAGTAAATTGACATGGATGCTCATACCCACAAGCGTGCGTCATTTCTATTAATTCTTTTCTGAAGTTTTTGAAGTAAAAATGGGCTCTAACAGACTTATCTTGAACGTTGATTCCACGTTGTAACCATTTGCTTTGAGTTGCAACTCCACTTGGGCAGCGGTTTGTGTGACAAAGTTGAGCTTGTATACAACCTATACTCATCATAGCTTCACGTGCAACGTTTATTAAGTCGGCTCCCATAGAAAAAGCCATAGCTGCCGATGCAGGAAATCCTAATTTTCCACTGCCAATAAACACTACACGATTACATAAATTATGCTTTTTAAATATTTTATAAACTTCAGCAAAACCAAATAACCAAGGTAGAGAAACGTGATCTGCAAAGCTTGGAGGTGATGCTCCAGTTCCACCTTCACCACCGTCAATAGTAATAAAGTCAGGTCCAGTGTTTGTTTCTTTCATAATTTTAGCCAACTGTTCCCATTCACCTAATCTTCCAACAGCCGATTTTATACCAACAGGAAGTCCTGTGGCCTGAGCGATGCTTTCAACAAACTCAATCATTCCTCTAACGTCATCAAAAGCAGAGTGGTTTGGAGGTGAAAGTACGTCTTGGCCAAGTGGCACATGGCGTATTTCGGCAATTTCGGGTGTAATTTTTGAAGCGGGTAATACACCTCCCTTTCCTGGTTTGGCACCTTGAGAAAGCTTTACTTCTATTGCGCGCACTTGAGGGTTGTCTTTGACCAATTGCACCATCTTTTCCATAGAGAAGTTACCGTCTTCATCGCGAACCCCAAAATATCCAGTACCAAAGTGAAATACAACATCAGCACCTGTTTTGTGATAGGGAGATAATCCACCTTCCCCTGTATTGTGATAACAATATGCGAGGCCGCAACCTTTGTTTAGTGACTCTACAGCCCTGGCAGATAGTGACCCAAAGCTCATTGCCGAAACATTAATAATAGATGTTGGTCGGTAGGGTCTACGACGTTTATGGTATTCACCCATAAGTTTAGCGCAAGGCAAAAAGTAAGGGTTTTTGTAATTTGGGTTATCCTTTTGAACCTTAAAAGGCAAAAGAGAGTTGTTTATAAAAATATAATTAGGCTTGTAGATATCTCTATCGGTTCCGAAACCTTCGTAGTTATTCATGTTTTTTGCAGAAGCATAAACCCAACTACGTTCGATTCTGTTAAAAGGAAGTTCCTCGCGGTTATTCGCTACAATATATTGCCGAAGTTCAGGACCAATACTCTCTAAAATATACCTGATATGACCAACAACAGGAAAGTTGTGACTTATAGCGTGATATTTATTGAAGAATACATCTCGAATTGCAACAAGGAGTATGAAAATCAGTATCCATGCCCACCAAGGTATTTGATTTAGTAATGATAGAATCTCTTCCATTTGGATGAATTTTTATGTAAAGGTATCTAATAAACAATAGCATTAGAAACAATTATTTCATAAATCTATTGAATTGTTTAGAAGAAATATTTTAAACTATTCCACATTATTAATGTGAGATAATTTCATATTTTTTAAAATTAGTAATTATTAATTTAGGAATCAATTTAACTCATTCGTTGTTGTTAGATGAATTGATTAAACTTGTATAAAATATTCGTTATGAAAGCATCTTTACTGCTTAGCATTTTTACGATGTTGATTATTTTAAGTTGTAAAAACAATGTAGAGAAATCAAACTTGAAGTCTACCTCGTTTGAAGAAGAAAATGTAATAAATAATAACGCTTCTAAGTTTTCTGAAAATGATGGAAGTGGAAATTCAAATGAAATGCTAGGGGAGGGGAATCATGCATACAACCCATCACAAACTCTATATTTTAGTCATGCATTTATTTATGAGTATATGAATGGCGATGAAAATGGAGAGTTTTGGATTTATCATAATCCCGATAATGGCCAGTTGCTTTATATGCCAGAAGATCCAATGATAGAGTATGTTGTAAGTGATACTATTGGAAATTATTACTTTTTTGGAACTGAAGAATTTGGTGATAGAGTTGTCGATTCACAAGTTGTTGACTGGATAGTCAACTCAGACATAGACGAAAAAGAAACTACATATCCTCTGAGTGATCAATACATTACTATTAATTCTACAGGGAAAAGTAAACCTTTAAGCGACGCTAGTAAGATAGAGGATGAGTTAATTGTCGGTAACGAGTATAAATGGACTTTCACGAAGGTAAGTGGAAGTCAAACTGTGTACGTAAGCGAGCAAATTCCTGTGAATTTTTATCAAGTGTATGGGTTTAATAAATTGGAAGGAGATATTAATTTGCCAGTTATAGGATTTGATTTTACGGGTATATTCGGAAGAAATCAAACGGTTACTTATTTTAAGTCTAACGATTTACAGATTGAGTTGGTCGCTTATCAATTTAATCCAGCTTTTGTAGAAGCGGGAGATTATAAATTTCACATTAAAACTTCTAATGGTGATTGGAAACAAGAAAGGCTACCATTGTTAACTGAAAAGTAAATTTATAGACAGAAGTATAACTCATTAAATTTCAGGAGAAGTTAATCTTCTGTTTGTAAGGGAGTTGATTTCACGTTCAGTTTTTAGGTATATAGACTTCAGGAAAAAAGAGTATGTTTGAATCAAAAAGTTGTTTGTATCATGAGTAGTTCTAACTTGAAATATAAGCCTACAAATTATTTGGCTGGAATTTTTATTAGTAGTGAAGTAGTGTCTACAAGTAATGGATTAAGTTTTTGGTGGTATATTGGCATAATTGTATTCCTTATATTAATGCTTCTGTGGTACTTAAAAAGAAAACGATATTTATAAGCCTTTAAATCTACAGGCTTATATTACTATTGTAATAATCAACTGTTGTAATTTTAACAGTTGTTTTCAGTATTAAATGATCTAGATTAGTTAATTAGGTATTTAATACTATGTGCTTAATGTTTTCTGAAATTGCTGTTTTAGAGTATATTATTGTTTTGTAATTTCTTCTAAATAATAAGGACTAAAAGCCTTATATTGGCTAATTTCACACCTTTAAAATCTACTGTTTTGAAACCTTATTTACAAGAGCTAAATGAAGCCCAACTTGCACCCGTTTTGCAGAAAGACGGGGCTATGATCGTAATTGCAGGTGCAGGGTCAGGAAAAACGCGTGTGTTAACATATCGTATAGTGCATTTAATGGAGAATGGAGTAGATCCTTTTAGTATTTTGGCACTTACCTTTACTAATAAGGCCGCTCGTGAAATGAAAAATCGAATTTCTAAAATGGTTGGTGCGAGCGAGGCTAAGAATATTTGGATGGGAACATTCCACAGTATCTTTGCTAAAATACTTCGATTTGAAGCCGATAAACTTGGCTATCCTGCAAACTTTACAATTTATGATACTCAAGACTCTCAAAGTGTAATTAGAGCGGTTATTAAAGAAATGCAACTGGATAGAGATGTTTATAAATACAAACAGGTATATTCTCGTATTTCTTCCTATAAAAACAGTTTGATTACCGTTAAAGCATACTTCAATAACCCTGAACTTATGGAAGCCGATGCCATGGCTAAAATGCCTCGCTTGGGCGAGATCTATAAGGCGTATGTCGATAAGTGCTTTAAGGCTGGAGCGATGGATTTTGACGATTTATTACTCAAGACAAACGAACTATTGACTCGTTTCCCAGAAGTGTTGGCAAAATATCAAAACCGTTTTAGATATATTTTAGTTGATGAGTATCAAGATACAAACCACAGTCAGTACCTAATCGTAAAAGCGCTTTCTGATAGATTTCAAAATATATGCGTAGTAGGAGATGATGCTCAAAGTATATATGCTTTCCGTGGAGCGAATATTAATAATATTTTAAACTTTCAAAAAGACTACGATAACGTTAAGGTATATCGCTTAGAGCAGAATTATAGATCAACTAAGAATATTGTTAATGCTGCAAACAACGTAATTGAAAAAAATAAAACACGTCTAGAAAAAGTAGTGTGGACAGCCAATGACGAAGGAAACAAGATCTTAGTTAATCGTACTATGACTGATGGAGATGAAGGTCGTTTTGTGGCAAGCTCTATTTTTGAAAACAAGATGAATCACCAACTGAAAGACGGAGATTTTGCTGTTTTATATAGAACTAATGCCCAAAGCCGTGCCATTGAAGATGCGCTTAGAAAAAAAGATATACCATATCGAATTTATGGAGGATTAAGTTTTTATCAGCGAAAAGAAATAAAAGACATCCTTTCCTACCTACGATTAATTCTAAATCCAAAAGACGAAGAAGCCTTAAAACGTGTTATTAATTACCCAGCCAGAGGAATTGGTGACACTACAATGGAAAGGCTTATTGTAGCTGCAAACCACTATAATCGTTCGATTTTTGAAGTGATGAAAAACATCGAAAAGATCGATTTGAAAATCAATGCAGGTACGAGAAATAAACTACTCGATTTTACTACAATGATAGAAAGCTTCCAAATTTTAAATCAAAACATGAATGTTTTTCAAATTACCGATCATGTTGCGAAAAAAACAGGTCTTTTTCAGGAATTGAAAAAGGATGGAACCCCAGAAGGAATAGCTCGTATAGAAAATATAGAGGAACTTTTAAACGGTATGCGTGACTTTGTAGAAGAGCAAAAAGAAATTGCAGACACAACAGGATCTCTAGATGAGTTTATGGAAGACGTAGCTCTTGCCACAGACCTCGACAACGATAAAGGAGATGATGATCGTGTTGCGCTTATGACGGTGCATTTAGCTAAAGGATTGGAGTTTCCGTATGTTTATATTGTTGGGATGGAGGAGGATCTTTTCCCAAGCGGTATGAACTTAAATTCGCGAAGTGAATTAGAAGAAGAAAGAAGGCTTTTCTATGTTGCACTCACACGAGCTGAAAAGCAAGCTTATCTCACTTATACCCAATCTAGATACCGTTGGGGTAAGCTAATTGATGCTGAGCCAAGTAGGTTTATCGAGGAAATTGATGAAAGCTTTTTAGAATACCTCACGCCAAAAACAGAAAATAGATACAAACCGTTATTAAATGCAGATATATTTGATGACGTAGATCACAGTAAACTCAGATTGAAAAAACCTGTTCCAGGTCGACCTCCAAAAGGGCCTACTGAAGAACAGCTACGTAAATTGAGGAGGCTTAGACCTGTGAGTAGCGACTCTGATAAAAAGTTTAGTGCGAAAGATGCTAATTTACACGAGGGAACTTTGGTTGAACACATGAGATTTGGTAAAGGAAAAATCCTCAAAATAGAAGGAGTAGGAGCAGACACAAAAGCTGAAATAGACTTCGAAAATGGAGGACTTAAGAAGCTTTTATTAAGGTTTGCAAAACTTAAAGTCCTAGAAACTTAATACGTAATTAGATAATCTTGAGTTTAAGCTTAAAATGAATTATCTTTAGAACAAAAACTATCATGGCAGAATTCATCAAAATATATGAAGAGAACCCAAACCCAAAAGAAATTAAAAGGGTTGTAAAGATACTTCGCGATGGAGGAGTTATAATTTTTCCAAGCGATACAGTTTACGCGTTAGGGTGTGATATTACAAATAATCGTGCCATGGAGCGTGTAGCTCAGCTACGTGGAGTGAAATTAGAAAAAGCTAACTTCTCGTTTATATGTGAAGATTTAAGCAATTTAAGTGATTACGTAAAGCAAATCGACTCTCCTACCTTTAAGATTCTTAAGAGAAACCTTCCAGGTCCTTATACTTTTATTTTACCCGGAAATAATAACCTACCTACTGTATTTAAGAAAAAGAAAGAGGTTGGAATTCGTGTTCCAGATAACGCAATTGCAAGGGCTATTGTTCATGAACTTGGAAACCCGATTATATCTACTTCTATAAAAGACGACGATGAGGTTATTGAATATACTACAGACCCAGAGTTAATTCTTGAAAAATGGGATAAACGTGTGGATTTAGTAATCGATGGTGGTTATGGAGGGAATGTTGCTTCTACAGTTATAGATCTAACAGGTAGTGAGCCCGTAGTGATTAGAGAAGGAAAAGGTAGTTTAGAACTATAAACTCAACTTTACTTCGTCAATAGGTTTTTAAGTCCTCGGTAAATAGCTTGTTCCATAATGTCTAACTCTCCATCCGATAGAAATAAATTTTTAATGCTTTGGAAAGCTTCGTCTATTTCTTCTTTTGAATAGTTAAACCTTTCGATTGCTGCATTTATTTTTTGAATTTGTTGATAGTCATTATCTTTCTCAAATTCTCGATGTATTTTACGGTATTCTTCTTTGCTTACCTTCGATTTAATAAACTCTTTTTCCTCCTTAGATACAACTAAGTCAGCATTAGCACAATATAGTAACATATATGCCTTTAGTTCTTGATGCGTCCAGTCAGTGGTGAAATCGTCCATAATATTTGGGGTTGAGGTTTGTAAGCTTAGTTATACAAGATACAAAAAATGCAATCGAAAGATAAATTAATTCATAAAAAAACCCGGTGCTTTAGACCGGGTTTTAAGCTTATATATCTTAAATTTTATCCTTGAGATTCAAGACTTTTCATTTCCTTTTCGATCATATCATAGAATTGGTCGATTTTTGGAAGTACAAGAATTCGAGTACGTCTGTTTTTAGCTCTATTTTCTGCAGTTGTGTTTGGAACTAATGGGTCGTATTCTCCACGTCCAGCTGCAACTAATCTTTCAGGGCTAATACCTAAGTCTTGTAAGGCTCTCACGATAGATGTAGCTCTCTTAACACTCAAGTCCCAGTTGTCTTGTAACCCTTCTCTTTGACGGTAAGGAACGTTATCAGTATGTCCTTCAACCATAGCTTCAAACTCAGGTTTACCATTAATTACAGTAGCAACTTTCTTTAGGATTTCATTAGCTCTTCCTGTAATTTGGTAGCTTCCTGTTTTAAATAAAACTTTGTCTGAAAGAGAGATGTATACAACACCTTTTTCAACATTAATCTCAATATCTGGATCGTTTATACCAACTTCTTTTTTCAGGCTAGTAACCAATGCAAGTGTAACACTGTCTTTCTTGTTAAGAGCATCTTGTAAACGAGAAATTTTAAGGTCTTTCTCCTTCATACTCTCTAATGATTTTTCAAGATTTGTAGCACCCTTAGAAGTAAGCATCGTTAAATCTTTAGAGCTTTGGATAAGGTCTTGATTCGTTTGTCTTAAATCCGCAACACGTTCTTCTAATTGTTTCGTCTTTGCCAATGCAACACGCTTTTCTGTCATACAGTCGTTGAGTTTGACAGTACAACTGTTTAAAAGATCTTGGGTGTTTTTGTGTTTAGCCTCAAGTTCTGCGTATTTCTTATTTGAAACACAAGAAGTTAAAACCACACTTGAAGTCAATAATAAAATAAAAAGCTTCTTCATAATTTGTAAGGGTTATTTTTACTTAGGATTGTTTGATATAATGCAAATTAAGATAACAAAATTATCAAATTCAACAGCACTTGAGGAACGATTAACAATACTTTAAGCAAAAGCAATCAAAGCTCTTTATAGTTATTATACCTAGCTATGAAATGTTTAAAAACTATAGAGTTTATTGTAAAATATCTTTTCTTTGAAGCAAAGGTTTTCCTTTTCTTAAAAAGCTTGGGAAGTGTCCCATAGAAATAAAAATGCGATTTTACTATAGCAAGTGTGTGCTTTGGTTTTCCTTGAAATATAAAGTTTATACCAGCAACTCCATCTATACATAACCGAATAAAAATGGTTAAATACACCTGTGGTCCCGAAACGTTTTTAAATAAGTTGAAAAGAGAGTTTCTGAAGTTTAGAAATGTTTTTTTTGGATCTGCAGAACCTAAGGTAGCTCCTCCAACATGGTATACTTTAGAAGTACCCACAGCTATAACTTTTTTATTAGCCGATTGTAATCGCCAACATAAATCAATCTCTTCCTGATGTGCGAAATAATCTTCATCAAAACCTCCCACTTGTTTAAAGTCAATTGCTCGAACAAATAAACAAGCTCCTGAAGCCCAAAAAACAGGCTGAATATCGTCGTATTGACCTTTGTCTTCTTCTAAAGACTCAAAAATACGACCTCGACAATACGGAAAGCCATATTTGTCAACGAAGCCTCCTGCAGCTCCGGCATATTCAAAATGTGTTTTTTGTTTATAGTCTAATATTTTAGGCTGAGCAGCCGCAAGGGAAGTGTCTTTTCTAAATTCCGAAATAATTGGCGTTAACCAGTTGCTTGTTACTTCAACATCGCTATTTAGGAGTACATATATATCTTCTGAAAGATTTACTAAGGCGTCGTTGTAGCCCTTGGCATATCCACCATTTGTCTGATTCTGAATGATTTTAATCGAAGGGAAATTCTTTCTTACAAATTCAACTGAATCGTCGGTTGATGCATTGTCAGCTATATAGATTTGTGCGTCTTCAGAAAATTTAACTACAGAAGGTAGAAATTTCTCAAGCAATAATCTTCCATTCCAATTTAGGATAACAACAGCTACTTTCACTTGGTTAATTTTTAGTAAAGTTATTCATGTAGAGCTTAGCTAACAAAACTTTCAAACTCAGATTTATTTTAGGTTTACGATTCTTTTGTGGGAATATCTCTTAAAAAATTATATCGCTGATTTTCAAAATCCATCTGACAGAAATAGTGTTCTAACCCATTAGTAACCATTAAGTATTTCGCATTTAAAGCGAGGTTGTATCTAGCAATTTGGTCAAAAGTAGTCTGATTGATAGAAACAGAAGGAGCTTTGCATTCTATAACTAAAAAGATACTCCCGTTTTTATTGAAAACAACAACGTCATAACGTTTGATAATGTCATTGACTTTTAATTGTTTTTCTACGTTGATTAGATTTTTCGAGAATTTCTTCTCATTTATAAGAAATTGAACTACATGCAAACGGACCCATTCTTCAGGAGTGAGGACCACGAACTTTTTTCGGATTTCATCAAAAACCAATGGTTTGTTTTCGCTATTTTTGAAGCGAAATGAATATGCTGGGAAGTTTAATTTTTGCATTTTGCAAATATCATTGAAATTCCTGAGAAATAATAGTTGTAAGACATTAGTTGAAGTTTTTTGATGGCTGTATCATTTTGAAAAACAACAATTAAGTCATTAAAAAGCTTCTAAAAATTAAAACCCTTCTATATATAAATGCCACTCGATAAAGCAAAATCTATCATCAACGATATTAAAAATGGAAAAACCAAACCCATCTATTTTTTGATGGGGGATGAGCCATACTATATTGATGGAGTATCAAAATTTATAGAAGATAATGTTTTATCTGAGGAAGAAAAAGGATTTAATCAAATGGTCCTTTATGGACGCGACGTCACGATTGAAGATATAGTGAGCAATGCCAAACGCTATCCAATGATGGCCGAAAAACAAGTTATAATTGTAAAGGAATCTCAAGACCTATCAAGGTCTATAGACAACCTTTTAGAATATGCTTTAAATCCTCAACCCACTACTGTTTTAGTATTGTGCTATAAATACAAAACACTAGATAAGCGAAAAAAACTAGCAAAAACAATTGCCGAAAAAGGTGTTCTTTTTGAAAGCAAAAAGCTGTATGAAGATAAAGTGCCAGCATGGATTCAGCGTGTGCTAGCAAGTAAAGGTTACACTATTACTCAAAAGTCTTCACAAATGCTGGTGGAGTTTTTAGGAAATGATTTAAGTAAAATAAATAAAGAATTAGAAAAGCTTCAATTAATTCTAAAGCCTGGTGAGCAAATCACTCCTCAAATTGTTGAAACAAATATTGGAATCAGTAAAGATTTCAACAACTTTGAGTTACAAAATGCTATTGGCTCAAAAGACATAAAAAAAGCTTTTGCCATAACACAATATTTTGCCCAGAATCCGAAGAATAATCCACTTCCATATACAACAACAATATTGTATGGGTTTTTCGTAAAACTTTTAAAGTATCATGCGCTTCCCGACAAAAGAAATGCTGCAAAAGCAATAGGTGTTCATCCATATTTTATTAAAGACTACCAAGTGGCTGCACGAAACTTTCCCATGAAAAAAGTAAGCGCATCAATTGCTGCAATTAGAGAGATTGATATGAAAAGTAAAGGAGTAGGGGCAGCAAACCTTTCACAAGCCGATTTGCTGAAAGAACTACTTGTGAAAATTTTGAATTAATAATCACAGTCTCTACAGAAGAATTGGGGAGGTGCTTATTTCTTATCAGCAGAATATCTTCCCGGTCCTAAAAGTGCGATTGAGATAAAACCTATTAAAAATAAAAGAGCTTTTTCCTTCACACCAAACGGGTCGTTGGCATGATAAATAAATGCAGCTACTGCCATTGTACAAACAACAGGAATTGCAGATAATCGTGTTTTAAATCCAATGATGATTAGAATAGGAAATACTACTTCGCCTAAAACTGCTAAGACTAGAGAGATTGGGGCTCCTAATCCGAAAACACTCGCAAATTCAAAATCGCCAGAAATTAATTTTGAAAGTTTTGGGATTCCGTGCGTAAGCATCATTACACTTAGAGATACACGTAAAAATAATAGTCCGATATTTTGAATCGTAGAGTTGTTCATATTGAATAATTATATAATAAAGATTAGCGAAAATATGAAAAATAATGAAAATTGCTACAGCTATTTTTTAAACGTATTTTTGCTAAATTCAATTAAAAAAGAATGACAAAACTAAAAGGGTGGGTCTCTGCTGCACGACCACGAACGCTGCCATTATCAATTGCAGGTATCATTGTTGCTGGTGCTTTAGCTATTGAAGCTGGATTGTTTTCAATATCAATTTTTGTACTTGCTTTAGTAACTACTTTAGGATTGCAAATCCTTTCAAACTTCGCCAATGATTATGGTGATGGTGTAAAAGGCACAGATAATCATGAGCGTGTAGGTCCTTTACGAGCTATGCAAAGTGGTGTGCTTTCTGCTTCTGAACTTAAAAAAGGAATAGTTCTCACTTCTATAATCACTTTATTGATAGCTTGTTTGTTGATATATGTGTCTTTTCAGAATCAAAATATCTGGCATTCTATTCTTTTTTTAATATTGGGAATTGCAGCAATTATTGCAGCCATCACTTATACTGTGGGTAGGTATGCTTATGGATATCGTGCACTCGGAGACCTTTTTGTTTTTATTTTCTTTGGACTTCTAAGCGTGTTGGGAGGATATTTTCTTTTTGCGAAGAATTTGAACGGATTTCTATTTCTGCCAGCTATTGTGGTTGGACTTTTAAGCACAGCAGTTCTTAACCTCAACAATATGAGAGACCGCTTGTCTGACTCTAAAGCAAATAAAAACACTTTAGCAGTAATTTTAGGAGAGAGAAAAATTAAAAACTATCATTATTCGCTAATTATCATATCATTTGTTAGTGCACTTTCCTACTTTATTTTGAATGAAGTTGCTTGGTATAAATATTTGCCAATGTTGGCTTTTATTCCGCTATTTATTCATTTAAAAGTAGTTAATAAAAACACTTCTCCAACTTTATTGGACCCCGAACTTAAAAAAGTAGCGTTGAGCACATTTTTGTTTTCGGTCTTGTTTTTTGTATCGGCGTGGTTTTAATTTATATTTAAAGAAAAATTTACTGAATTATGAAAATTACATTTTACGGACACAACTGTCTTTTACTTGAAATTCAAGGAAAACACATTCTTATAGATCCCTTTATAACAGGAAACGAACTTGCTAAAGACATTGATGTAAATTCAATAAAGGCAGATTATATTTTTCTAACTCACGCTCACAGCGACCATACATTAGATGCTGAAGCAATAGCAAAAAGAACAGGTGCTGTTATTGTTAGCAATTTTGAAATAGCAACTCATTACGAAGAAAGAGGAATTGAAGTGCATCCAATGAATCATGGAGGCAGTTGGAAATTCGAATTTGGAAAGGTGAAATATGTTACTGCTATACACACAAGTAGTTTTGGCGATGGAAAATACGGAGGTCAACCTGGAGGATTTGTAATTCAAGGCGAACATAAAAATGTATATATAGCTGGAGACACTGCGTTAACAATGGATATGAAGCTTATACCGCTTTACACAAAACTAGACCTTGCTGTTCTACCTATTGGAGACAACTTCACAATGGGAATAGACGATGCAATTATAGCTAGTAACTTTGTTGAATGTGATAAAGTGCTTGGTGTTCATTATGATACTTTCGGATTTATTGAAATTGATCATGAAGAGGCAAAACGCAAATTTTACGATGCAGGAAAAGATCTAATGTTATTAGAAATAGGAGAATCAATCGAGCTTTAATCACCAAATTAATTTAGAAGATTTTTCTCTTATTTATGAAGAAGTTGAAAGCATCCTTTAAAAAACATGTTCTTGAGTTTAAACGTCCAAGTGGTACTTCTAGAGGCGTGTTGGAAGTAAAAGAAACCTATTTTATCACAATCCAAGACGGTAAAAAACATGGAATAGGAGAGTGTGGACTCTTGAGGGGACTATCAATTGACGATAGGGAAGATTACGCAGAAAAACTACAATGGACTTGCGACAATATTTCCTTAGGTAGAGAGGAATTATATCATAACTTAATAGAGTTCCCTTCCATACAATTAGGAGTTGAAACAGCTTTCAGATCTTTAAATTCAGAAAACCCATATATTCTGTTCCCATCAGACTTCACAAAAGGTGATGCTTCTATTCCTATAAATGGATTGGTTTGGATGGGAGATGAAACCTTTATGAAGCAGCAGATTTCAGAAAAAATAAAACAAGGCTTCAATTGTATTAAGATGAAAATTGGCGCTATTGATTTTACTTCTGAAATAGAACTTTTAAAGTCAATAAGGAAAAACTTCTCAGCTGCTGAAATCGAGTTGAGAGTTGATGCAAATGGAGCTTTCAAACCTAAAGAAGCATTAGAGAAATTAAAGGTTCTTTCAGATTTGGATTTGCATTCCATAGAACAGCCTATAAAACAAGGTCAATGGCAAGAAATGGCCAGGCTTTGTGAAGAAACTCCTTTGCCAATCGCTCTTGATGAAGAACTCATTGGAATCTTTACGGAAGAAGAGAAATCTAAACTTTTAGACACTATTAAACCTCAATACATTATTTTGAAACCATCATTGATTGGTGGGTTTAAGGGAAGTGATACATGGATTCAACTTTCTGAAAAACAAAATGCAGGTTGGTGGATAACCTCTGCTTTAGAAAGTAATGTAGGGTTAAATGCAATTGCTCAATACACATACACTAATAAGAGTAACTTGCCTCAAGGCTTAGGTACAGGCAGCTTATATACTAATAATATTGATAGTCCATTAGAGGTGATTAATGGTGCATTACGTTACAACCCAAATACTAAATGGGAGTCTTTAAATTATATTTTATAATTACTCCATAATTAATAGCTAAACCATATAAACAATTTTAAATCCTAGAAGGAAACTATGTATATTCAACAAGCATTCAAATCTCTACACGAATGGTGGCGTTATTTGGTAGGAATATTGATTATTATCACAGCAAGTCAGATAGGAACTATTCCATTTATTATGGCAATTGTTTATAGAGTATGGACTGATGGTGGTGATTTAAATTCTGTTAATGATCATAATGTTTTAATGACAACATTAGAGTCAAACCTCACTCTTTTTCTAATGTTGTTGAGTTTTGCCGTAGGATTCTTAGCGGTTTACTTGACAGCAAAATATTTACATAAACAACCATTTAAAGAGCTAACCACCTCTCGAAAAAAAGTAGATTGGGAACGTGTGGCGTTTGGTTTCGGATTGATTACTGTTACTACTTTAGTTTTAACAGGTATAGACTATTATAATAGTCCCGAGGATTATATTTTGCAATTTGATTTAATTCCATTTCTAATACTTGCTCTTATTGCAATCATACTTATTCCTCTTCAAACAAGTTTTGAGGAGTATCTTTTTAGAGGTTACCTAATGCAGGGTATAGGAGTTATGACAAAAAACCGATGGTTTCCTTTAATTATCACTTCAGTAGTTTTTGGAGCTCTGCATCTTGGAAATCCCGAAGTTGAAAAATTAGGACCAATAATTATGGTCTATTATATAGGTACAGGTTTCTTCTTAGGTATTATGACACTTATGGATGAAGGAATGGAGCTTGCACTTGGGTTTCATGCAGGAAATAACCTTATAACAGCTTTGTTAGTTACTGCAGATTGGACCGTTTTTCAAACACATTCTGTATTAAAAGATGTTTCTGAGCCATCAGCAGGAATTGATATCCTAGCTCCAGTTTTAATCATTTATCCGATTTTCTTAGCAATCATGGCGTATCGTTATAAATGGAAGGACTGGAATAATAAGCTTTTCGGGAGAGTAGAAAAACCTATTGAAACCAATAGTGAAGCATATATAGAAAACTAACCGTGATCCATCCTAACTTTAGATTAAACGGCAAGAACTTTGAATCTATAGAGGCACTTAGTGAACATGCTTCAAAGCTAACTCTATTGGGTACTGTTGAAGAAAAAGCAGTCGGCCAATTTATAGAAGAATGGATTGATGAAAAAGACTTTATAGAAGTTAAAACTTCTGGGTCTACGGGAACCCCGAAAAATATCACTTTACATAAAAGTAATGTTCTTAATAGTGCGAAAGCAACTATAGACTACTTCAAACTTTTTGAAAATTCAAAAGCGCTACTTTGTCTTCCTGCTAAATATATTGCAGGAAAAATGATGCTTGTTCGAGCTATGGTGGCTGGTTGGGATTTACACATGGTTAATCCAGGGAAAGAACCTCTGAGAAACGTAAACGAAGTATTTGATTTTACAGCGATGGTCCCCTATCAGGTATTTCATTCATTAGAAGATTTGCATAAAGTAAAGAAAGTAATAGTTGGTGGTGGTGCAATTTCTCCAAAATTAGAAGAACAACTCCAACAAATAGATACACAAGTATTTGCTACCTACGGAATGACAGAAACTATCAGTCATATTGCCGTAAGAAAGGTTAATGGCAAAAAGTATTCTACTGCGTTTACAGCATTGCCATTAGTAACCTTCTCTCAAACTCCATCGGGCTGCTTAAAGATAGATGCTAAAGCAATTTCAAAAGAAGTTCAAGTAACGAACGATGTTGTTGAACTTATATCCCCAACTTCATTTAAATTTTTAGGAAGATTGGATAATGTGATTAATAGTGGAGGGGTAAAGGTTTTTCCCGAAGAAGTAGAAAGAAAATTATCCCTTCATATAAAACAACCATTTTTTGTGTCATCTGAAAAAGATGATGCTTTGGGTGAACGAATCATTCTAATTATTGAAAGCAAAAAGCCACTCCAATTATCCGACTTCTCAATAGCTTTTGAAAGCTTAAGTCCATACGAGCGTCCTAAAAAACTTCTTGTAACACCTAAATTCTTTTATACTGAAACCGAAAAGATCAAAAGGTCTGAGATTTTAAGTAAACTATAAGAGATTGAAATTCAAGATCAATGGAGATCATTTTTAAAAGAGAGTGGTTTTTCCTTGTTTTAAAGGACTTGTCTTATAAAACTTCTTTAATTTTATCGAAAGTTTAACTAAAAATTTAATGATGAAAAAAATTTTACTAGTAGTAAGTGTCTTACTTAGTTCGATGACTTTCGCTCAGGGACATGAGACATTTGACAACTTAGATTTAACAGGCAATTCATACCTTAACGGTAGTTTTGTTGGACAAGATGGTATCACATGGACTTATGGACAGTCACGTGGTGACATAGAATTAAACGGTAAAGCACTTACTTTAGGCCGTAATAGAGCTGAAGATATGTTTCTTGAGTCAGCTGCATTAACTAATGGAGTTGGAACTCTTGAATTTTCATATTCTCAAGCATTCTCTAATCCAGTTAATTTAGAAGTGCTAGTAAATGGTGTGTTAGTTTATACTGCTACTTCTGACGATGAGCAAGGAGTAATCAAGAGTTCAGGACTTATTACTGTTGAAGCAGAAGCAGGAGCAGTAATTAAATTTAACAATCCAAACGGCGCTCAAGTTACTTTAGATGATATTATTTGGACTGCTTTTGACAACGGTGGCGGCGGTACTTTCCCAGATCCTTATTGTGATATTACTAATATTGCAGCAACCGACGTTGAGGAGATTACGAATGTTGAATTTGGCGGGACAACAATTGAAAACGACGATTTTACTTCTATTTTAGTAGACAAAACTGATGTTATTGTAGAGATTGAACAAAGCGAAACCTACACTATCTCTGTTGAAGGAAATACACATAGTACTGGGTTTGAATTTGATAATAATATAGTAGCATTTATCGATTGGAATCAAAATGGAATCCTAGATGATGCAGGTGAAATATACGAAGTAGGAAACATAAGTGGCTCTGACGGAAACGATGGAGTTGCTGCTACAATGGATATTACAGTTCCTGCAGATGCAGCTCTTGGACAAACTAGAATCAGAATTACCAAAACATATTGGGATGAAGATTCAGCTCCTCTTTTAGACCCTTGTGCAATTGAATTTGATCCATGGGGTATGGGTAACTACCCAAGTTATGGTCAAGCTTTAGATTTTACTTTAGAAATTACAGAAGCTTCAGACACTGGATTCACATGTGACTTTGCTCATGAAGTAGTTGGAGATGCAGATGGGGGATCAGGATCTAGCGTTGATTCTACCTTTAAGAGTGCGGTTGATTTTGCAGTACCAGCAGGGCAGAACTTTACTTTGAGCACTATTCAAGTTCCATTTTTGACAATGGCGCCAGAAGACGCACCAATTACAGCCCAGGTTGTTTACTACGAGAATGATGGAGGCTTACCAGGCACAGAAATAGGGTCAGAAACTGTTGTTCCAACAATTTTAAGTTCGGGAGAGTGGGTGAATCCGGCTGCATATGAATTTATAACTCAGCTAGATATGACTCCAATTACATTTAATGGAAGTCACAATATGGATACTACATACTGGGTAGAGATTAGTATGGGTACAGCCACTAACCAAGCAACTGTTTTCTGGGCATATACTACAGGAGCTGGATTAGAAGGTGCACCTATGGCACGATTTGATAGTGACTTAGGAACATGGGCTATTCCAGATGATGGCGCTTCAAATGAAGGGATTTATAATTTTTCTGGAGAGTGTAGTCTAATGGATTCTCAAGGAGATTGTACAGGTACACCTGATGGAGGAATCGCATCTGTAAACCCAGAACAAGGAAATATTAACACTACTTACACTGTTTCTGCGTCTGGATTTAGTGGAGGATATGACGGAATGACTTACCAATGGCAGTCAAATACTAATGATGCTGGTTGGGTAAACGAAGGAGATTCTCAAACTAACTACTCTGCCTATACAGCAACAGCTCCTAGCGATGTTGGAGTAGAAGTAGCATGGAGATTAGAAGTGACTTGTACTTTATCATCAGAAACTTCATATTCTGAAATAGCAACATTTACTTCATTATTAGATTACTGTAATCCTGTATTGGATTGTACTTGGGATGAAATGATTACAAATGTTACTTTTCAAGAAATTGATAATACAACTGCATGTAGTCCTGATGGATATGGTGATTATACTGATATGATTGCAATGGTTCAAGCAGCTGAAACGTATCCAATTTCTATTGCTGTAGGTGAAGGATTTGACCCAGTTTCAACTTCTGTTTGGATTGACTTCAATAATAATGGAAACTTTGAAGAAGATGAATTCTTCTATATAGGAAACGGTAGTGGAGAAGTATTAACAGGAAATATTTCTATTCCAGCTGCAATTGAAAATGGAAGCTATAGAATGAGGGTTCGAGTAGCTGCAGTTGATCCAAGTGGAGCAACATGGGATATGGCATGTAATGAAAGCCAAGCCTATGGTGAAACAGAAGATTATACCGTAACTGTTGATGGTGTGGTAGGAGTAGGTACACATGATCTTGCGGGGTTTACATATTACCCAAACCCAACTAATGAAATCCTAAACCTTAGCTCTCAAAAGAACATCGAAACAATCGAGTTGTTCAATATGTTAGGTCAAAAAGTAGTAACTTCTAATGTAAATGCTACAAGCACAGAAATTAACCTTTCTGGATTAGCAATGGGTACTTATATTATGAATGTAACTATCGACGGACAAACTGGAAC
>Ga0209075_1000440_pt1 | contig 40171 bp, 32 predicted proteins | sample Stecom2011_FD_187523 | JGI IMG/M metagenome (GOLD analysis project Ga0209075, IMG submission 187523) | Agricultural soil microbial communities from Utah to study Nitrogen management - Steer compost 2011 (SPAdes) (version 2) | ecosystem: Environmental > Terrestrial > Soil > Agricultural land...
AGTTTATGTATAACGTTTCCGTTTTAAAAATGTTCGGAAAAATTATCATAAATCCTTGACCGTATTCCCGAGTGTGAATCTACGTTTCTTGAATAAATACACTCTGGAATGCAAATATAAAACTTAATTTTCACATAAACTCTTTTTTATGTAAAAAATCACCAAAAAAAGCGTCTTCGTTGCTATTTTCCACGATCTTTTGATCATTCACCGGTTTTGGGAAGGGAAAGCCTAGCCCAAATAGCTTTTCAATAGCTTGCTCCGGGAATCTTGCCTCAGCCTCCGAATGGCTTTTTCCTTTATTTGGCGTACCCGCTCTCGGGTTAATTGGAATTTATCACCAATCTCTTCCAGGGTCATCTCCTGGCATCCGATACCAAAGAACATTTTTATTATTTCACTCTCTCTCTCGGTAAGAGTAGATAATGCCCTGTCAATCTCTTTCTGGAGAGATTCATTGATCAGTGTTCGATCGGCTACAGGTGCATCATCATTCACCAGCACATCGAGGAGGCTGTTATCTTCCCCCTCCACGAAAGGAGCATCCATGGAAATATGGCGGCCGGAGACCTTAAGGGAATCGGTTACTTTTTCCACGGAGATATCCAGCTCTTTTGCCAATTCTTCGGCCGAAGGGCGGCGTTCGTTCTCCTGTTCAAATTTTTGGAATGCTTTGCTTATCTTGTTCAGCGAGCCCACCTGGTTGAGCGGAAGTCTTACGATTCGGGATTGCTCAGCGAGTGCCTGCAAGATGGATTGACGAATCCACCATACGGCATAGCTGATAAATTTAAATCCCCGGGTTTCGTCGAACTTTTCCGCGGCTTTTATCAATCCCAAGTTCCCCTCGTTGATCAGGTCGGGTAGGCTCAATCCTTGGTTTTGATACTGTTTGGCTACCGATACAACGAACCGGAGATTAGCCCTCGTGAGTTTTTCAAGGGCTTGACGATCGCCTTTTTTAATGGCTTGGGCCAGCTCTACTTCTTCCTCCACGGTGATCAGGTCTTCACGCCCGATCTCCTGGAGGTACTTGTCTAAAGAAGCGCTCTCCCTGTTCGTGATCGATTTTGTAATTTTTAATTGTCTCATTTATATATATCTAATACTACTATTTACTAATTATGGTTACTGTTCTCGGGAGCAAAATCGGGCATTATCTGTTACCCGCTCATGAATATTTTCGCTCCCCCTAAAAAACATATAACAAAGGAATTTGGCGTTTACCTAATTCCTTTGCTATAGAAACACTTATTAGGGTGCTTTTGTTACTTAAAAGTCGTAAATTAACCGTTATTAACGGCCGGTTTTACTGTTGCGACAGATCAATCGCGATGTACTGTGTTCTGCCGTTAGGATAAAAGCCCGCGACCAACAACACTTTGTCTTGCCGATTCCGTGTAGCAGCCACGATTTTGGTAAAATCATCCTCGCTATTTACGGGGCTATTATTCACTCGCATAATGATGAATCCTTTGTTGATCCCCTCTTTTCGGAAGAGCCCGTCGCTATCCACGCTGGCTACTTCAATACCGCTTGAAATACCCAGCTGCTTTTTTCGCTGGTCGGTAATGGTATTGAAGGTGACTCCCAGTGTATTTACCACGTCGGTACTACGCAGCACGTCGGTGCTTCCCTCTTCGTTTTTCAATTCCACGTTGAAGGTGCGTTCACTTCCGTCTCGTTCAATACTAACAGCCACCCTGTCACCCGGACGGTACCTGTTCAGTTGATTCTGTAACTCGGCAAATGTGCGGATAGGGATATTATTGATCGCGGTGATGAGGTCCCCGGTCTGTATTCCGGCTGCTTTAGCCGAACTTCTGTCAGAAAAGTCTTCCACCAGTACACCGTTTAAACGAGATAACTCATTGGCTCTTTCCGGATCTTCGCGTCGTATTCCCTCGATGTTTGCAACTTGTATGCCCAAGTAGGCGCGTTGTACGGCTCCATACTCTTTGAGGTCGGCCGCGATTTTGCCCGCGATAGAAATTGGAATAGCGAAGGCGTAACCGGTGAAATTGCCGGTTTGTGAATATATCGCGGTATTAATACCTACCAACTCACCCCGGGTGTTCACGAGGGCTCCCCCGCTATTACCAGGGTTTACAGCGGCATCAATCTGTATAAAAGATTGAATCCCGAGTCCTCCTCCCATCACATTTCCCCTGTTCTTAGCACTCACGATCCCCGCCGTAACAGTGGAAGTGAGATTGAACGGGTTTCCAACGGCCAGTACCCACTCACCTACTTGCAACGCGTCGGAATTTCCGAACGTGAGATAGGGGAAGTCATCCCCCTCGATCTTGAGCAAGGCCAAGTCGCTTTGAGAGTCGGTGCCCACTACTTTAGCAGTATATTCCCGATTGTCGTTGAGGGAGACCGAAACTTCGGTGGCTCGATCTACCACGTGATTGTTGGTTATGATATACCCGTCTTTAGAGATAATGACTCCCGAGCCGAATCCTACCTGCTCTCGGGGCTGTGCAGGAGAGCGGTCGCCGAATCCAAAGAAGAAGTCGAACGGGTTAATATACTGTTGTTGCGTGATTGATTTTGTTTTCACGTGTACCACGCCATCAACTGAGCGGGCGGCAGCTTCCGTGAAATCAGGGTACCCTTCGGAGGTAGTAAGATTTGCCAAGACAACGTTCCTATCTTGATCGAATGAATTGGCGTATGCACGAATCTCTTGGGAGGAATCGTTTTCAGATACTCCGCTCAGGAAACGGTCGCTCTTGTTTATTGTGTTGTATCCCACCAGTGTAACCAGTGAACTGATTATAGCAACCAATACGATAAGAAGTACGTTTTTTGTTTTAGTTGTATTCATGCTTATTCTATTCTATTTTATGTTCATATGTAGCGAAGTGCTCGACATGCATCGGCATTCGCTGATTCGCAACAAATATAACGCAAATAGCGTACAAATATTTCCCGTGAAGATCTGCTTTTAACACTTTTAACGCAACTGTTTCGGTGATTAACCCGATTTAACCCCCTGAGCGGCTTGATCCGGCTATATAGTGACAAATTGGCGTGTTGCGGGTTGGAGGTGTCAAAAAACTCCTCGGTTCCTGCGATTCGCGTATAGCCTGAAACGTTGGTTGATGATGGGTTGAACGACATCGAACCAGATGAGGTTCAAGTGATATCTTTTCCCATCGAATAACTGCCCGCTTTTGTTTATCGTGGCGAGCTGCACGAGAAACCTAGCAAGAAAAAGCAACAGAGAGACTCCGATGGCGATCGGGTTCGAACGAGTTACTCCATAGAGTAATAAAGCGACGAAAACCATGTAAAAGGCGTATCTAGACGCGGTTTCCCAGCCAAATAGATGCGCGGAAAAACCCTCGTACAGTTGTTTGGTATAGTTATATTTCGACTTGAGTGCTTTCCATGTCGAGAAGCTATCCACTATACCGGACTCCGTCATGCCGGCGGGCGATAGTACTACACCGGTTTTCTTTTTTCTGCCCACCCGGTTAATAAAGAGGTCATCTTCTCCGCCTTCGATATTCAGGACGGACGAGAATCCTTTCTGTTCAAAGAAAAGTGCTTTTTTGTAGGCCATGTTCCTACCTAATCCCATGAAAGGCTTTCCCGCGATCGCCATCGATAAAAACTTCAGATGATGCAGAAGGTTATCGTACCGGATAAATCGTCGTCCGGCTACTTTCTTTTCAACATGCAGGCGATTATAACCCAATACCACCTCATTTCCCTTTTGCGCGAACTCCTTGCCAAACTCTCTAAGCCATCGCGAAGAGCAAGGCCTGCAGTAGGCTTCCGTGAAAAGGAGTACATCGTAACGGGCTGCCTTAATGCCCAAAGTGAGGGCCAGTTTTTTTTCATTCACGGCATCGGCTCCATCCGGAACGTACGTGTGGTAAAGCCCGGTATACTTCTGTTCAGCCGCTTTCAACACCATGTCCGTTTCATCAGTAGAGCCACTATTTACCACTACCACTTCAAAGTTTGGGTAGTCCTGTTCTAAGATAAAGGGCAGGTTTTTCTCCAACTCTTCAGCGTCGTTTTTTGAGGTAATAATTACGGATACACCCGGAAGTTCCTCTTCCGCTATCAACTTATCCACTCTTTTTTTTTCGTACCTGTAGGGACGTTTATAAAAGGAGAGATAGAAAAAAAGTTGTAGAATGAATAACAGTAGCAAACTACCGTATAAAACCCATTCCACCGGAGTGAGATGGGGTATGAATGAAAAAAAGTGTGCCATTTCGTTGTCGTGTTACAGTAAGTCGGAATAATAAGCGGCCGGGATATCCCTGCAATTGTATCTTGAGGCCATGCTCTCCCCGTAAGCACCGGCAGAACGGATAGCTATCAAGTCGCCTCTCTTAGCCCGATTTATCGAACGCTGCTCGGCGAATACGTCACTCGACTCGCAGATGGGCCCTACCACGTCGTACGGCTCGTTTTGCTCAATTGAACTGAGGTTCTCGATATGGTGATACGCTTGGTAGAGTGCAGGCCGTATCAAGTCGGTCATCCCCCCGTCCACGATCAAGAAGTTTTTTTGAATTCCCTCTTTAACGAATAATACACGCGAAATAAGGGAGCCACAAGGAGCCACGATAGAGCGGCCTAGTTCGAAATAGATCTTTTGGCCGGGTTCGGGCATGAGGTGCTTTTTAAACAAACGGAAGTAGGCCTCAAAATCGGCCAAGGGGAAGTGGTTTGGGTGTTGATAATTGATTCCCAATCCTCCTCCCACGTTAAGGATAGGTAGGGCAATACCTTGTTCCAAAAACCATTGTTGGATTTTTCGTGCTTTCACACAAAGATCTTCGAAAGAGGAAAGATCGGTAATTTGCGAACCAATATGAAAGTGAAGGCCAACCATTTTCAGGTTTGAGAGTCCGCTCATTTTCTCAAGCGTTGCCGGAAGGTCTTCTTCGTTAATTCCAAATTTGTTTTCACCGAGGCCGGTAGTTATGTATTTATGTGTACGGGCATCCACGTTAGGGTTTACCCGTAAAGCTATTCTCGCTTTCTTGTTCTTTTCTCCCGCTAGGTGGTTGATTACTTCCAGTTCGGGGATCGATTCGGCGTTAAAGCAAAAAATGTCGTTATCCAGCCCGATATGTATCTCCTTATCGGATTTACCCACACCGGCAAACACGATTTTTTCGGGTGGGAAGCCACACTCCAAGGCTTGGAGTATCTCGTTGCCACTCACACAGTCGGCGCCAAACCCGTAGGAGGCGATTTCCCGCAAGAGTCGTGAATTAGCATTTGCTTTCACGGCATAATGCACGTGAAAAGGCCTGTTTTCTGTTTCTGTTTTTATCGCCTGTAACGTGGCTCGCAACAACTCCATATCATAATAGTAAAACGGAGTGTCGAGTTGTTCAAATTTTTCAATGGGAAATATTCCTTTGATCATTGGTGTGAATCGCTAAAAATGTAAGTAGTACCACAGCATATGACGCGAAATTACGATTTTTTCGCCGATATTTCACCTCCCGAGGAAAGAATATGCCTGTTCCACCTTTTGTTCCAAGGAATTTGAGGCGTCTATCCAATGGATAATAAAACCTCTGCGTTCCATTCCCCTGAACCATGTCATTTGTCGTTTTGCAAACTGATGAATAGCAATTTCGAGCCGGCGAAACATCTCATCGTGGCTCATCTTTCCGATTACATGAAGCGTAACAAACTTATATTCCAGCCCGTAATATAGCAGGTCGTCTGCCTTTACGCCCGAGTCGAGGATGCTTTGCACCTCTTCAATCATTCCTTCCTGTAGGCGCGTGCGCAATCGGTCGGTGATTTTTTTTCGACGCAGTTCCCTTGTAATATTAAGGCCAAGGATAATGCTCTCCACGGGGGCAAAGGTTGTTGCATCGCTCTTTTGTTTCGATTTATACGCTTCTATCTCGATGGCCCGAATGGCTCTTTTTTTATTTTCAGTGTCCGTGATATTGTGTAATGGCCGGTAATCGCTCAGGATTGAAGTGAGCTCTGACAATGATTTTTGTTCCAAGTCATCCCTTAGTCCAGGGTTAGGGGGCACATCGGGTAGGTGGTATCCTTTCAGTATCGATTCGATGTAGAGCCCCGTTCCCCCGCAGAGGATCGGTGTTTTTTCCCGTGCTAGAATTTCGTTATAAGCTTCATGAAAATCGTGTTGATAATCAAACAGCGTGTATTTATCCCCCGGCATTCGAATATCGATCAAATGATAGGGGACTTGGGTTCCGCCCACGGCGTACTCGGAAAGATCTTTACCCGTTCCGATATCCATCTTCTTGTAGACTTGACGGGAGTCGGCACTTATAATTTCGCCGTTCAGGTTGTACGCGAGTTGTACGGCGAGTTCGGTTTTCCCGCTCGCGGTAGGTCCTAAAACAGTAATTAAATTCCTTTTCCCCATGATTTTACCAACTTCCACCGGCACCTCCGCCCCCGAAACGGCCCCCTCCACCGCCACCAAATCCTCCTCCGAATCCGCCACCACTGCCGAATCCCCCGCCGAATCCACCCGACCTTCTGCCGGATGGTGGAAAGAAAAGAGGAGGGATGGTGCCCCGGTGATGGCCATCGCCATCGATATGCTGATCACCTCCGCCCCGGGAGATAAGCACGAAGAAGAGTACCACTACTGCCAAAATAATGATAAGAGCAAGAATGGGAATGCCTTCTCTCTCTTCTTCTTCTGCTGCAAATTCACCCGAGAGACGTGAAATCAAGGCGTCTATTGCCGCGTTAGCACCGCTAAAATAATCGTTTTCAATAAAATGGGGAATCATTCGATCGCGCACGATCCTGCCGGCATAAGCATCGTTAACGCGTGCTTCCAGGCCGTATCCCGTGGCAATGAACGCTTGTCCCCGGCTATTCCCTATCTTCGGTTTTATTAAAATTACTGCCCCGTTGTCCTTACTCTTCTGGCCGATTTCCCATTTTTCTCCCAAACGGAACGCGAAGTCCGACACGGCATAACCTCCTAATTCGTTTACCGTAACCACGTAGATCTGTGTAGACGTTGAGTCGTTGTAGGCACGCAGTTTTTGCTCAAGTGCCTGTTCTTCGGCAGATGAAAAAAGGCCGGCAAAGTCGTTTACCAGCCGATAAGGAATCATCGGGCCGGGAATATCTTGCGACGACACGTTCCGCGAAAAAAGTGTCAACAAGAAAACGAGGAGTAACCCATGAATTCTACTCTTTAATAATAACCTCATCGCCTAATTCATTTTCATTGTCTTCGGACGCCGGGTAACGAGCTTTGAGCAACTCACCCACTTTCGCTACTGCCCTGCATATCCCTTCCATGATCTCATCTCTTCTGAAACAGGAGAGCATCTCATCGAGTGCCTCGTCCCAAAAGTTGTTATCAATTGTTTCATCTACGATTTTCCGGTCGCCGTAGATGGCCGCTTTGTGATAGGAGGGAGCCACGTAAATAAGCACACCATTCTGATGGCGGGTTTCGTGCATCTTTAGTTTTTGAAATTTCCGGGAAGCAGCTTCCAGCGGATCGCCCTTACAGTGCTTTGCTACACATACCCGAATTTCACCGGACGTGTGGTTTTCAGCATGCCGGATAGCGGAAGTTATAATATCCAGTTCTTCTTTTTGTAGCATGATGGATTAAAATACCACTTGCGGGGCAGTCTGCGCTTCAGGTACCGCTTCGAAGTATGCTTTCGATTCGAATTTAAACCAGCCCGCGTAAATTACTTGTGGAAACTTTCGAATATAGGAATTGTAGTCGCGCGCCATCTCGTTGAATCGGTTACGCTCCACCGATATCCTGTTTTCGCTTCCAGCCAACTCATCCTGCAGTGCTAGAAAATTTTGATTGGCTTTGAGCTCGGGGTAATTTTCCTGTATCAATAGGAGTCTCCCAAGTGCTTGGCTTACTTGATTTTGAGCTTGTTGATACTCTTGCAATGCCTCTTCCGTTAGGTTTTCGGGATCAATGACTGTTTGGGTAGCACGGGCACGTGCCTCTGTAACCTGGGTGAATGTTTCCTGCTCGTGGTGAGCGTAACCCTTTACCGTGTTTACCAGGTTGGGAATCAAATCAGCTCGCCGCTGGTACGCGTTCTGCACGTTACCCCACTGCGAGGTTACCGCCTCCTGCTTTTCTACCATACGGTTATATCCCTGGCAACTCGAGAGCACCATCGCTCCTGCCACGATCACTAAAATATAAAATAAGTTTCTCATACTGATATGAATAATTTATTGTATTGTTGACTAATATCCAGCTGTTCATCCGGTCTCCCTCACCTAATTGAGAGACAATTCTCCAACAAAAGTAAAACAATTTTTGCTTGATGGTGTTCGATATGGGAAATATTAAACGTGATTTTTTTCATAATTTTACGAACACGTACAAAGATAGTTTTTTTTTATATCTTTGCAATAAGACAGGGTGAGCCTCGGAAAACTGTGGACAAGCTCCTGTTTTTCTCACGGCTTTCACTATCTTTGTGTTACGGAAGAATATAAAAGATTAATGGAATGACGATATGAAGCGATTATTCTTTTCTTTAATAGTATCATTTTTTTCAATAGGTGCCATGGTCGCCTTCAACGCGAGGGTGATGCCTGAGCCGGTGAGTGTATTAGACAGTACCGACATCTTTCACGATATTACGGATATAAGTAAACAGATCAAGCAACGCGCCGCACGATCCGAATTAAATCAATCCCCTGATACATCGCTACAGGTTCCCATCACGATACCTGAACAGACAACAGAAGCACCCGAGATGCCTGATGGGTTGATATTGCCCTCGTTAGATTCAATCGTATCGGTAGATTCGATCGTGCCAATCGCTGACCTTATTATTAAAAAAAACCCGCTCGATTCACTCTACAGCAGAAAAGAGAACGGCACGCTGCAGTTACCCCTCTACTCCTATAATACTGAAGCGATGCGGGGACTTACGTTCAGGGATACGCTTTTTTACAGTCCTCTTTTTTTACCCATGATTTTCACGGGACAAATGTTGCCGCGTAATTTAACAATATATCCCCAAGATGATTTAACAGGCGGTGGGATGTTGATTCCATGGGAAAAGACGTTCAGGCCCCATTTAAGACACGCTGATTTCGTGCGAGATGTGCGGCGTGACTACTATATGACATACCCCGATAGGATTCGATACTCGGTGCTGAGCTTCGACTCGATCCCGAGTGCCGTGGGAGGTGACGAGATGGTGCGGGAGACGTTTAATCCATTTCGTGAACTTATCGGTGCCGAAACCACCTATTCGTTAGATGCCCCCGGTGTGGAGGGTGTTACAATTAGGCGCAGGTATTGGGTGCGCTCGGGGGAGCATTCGTTTCAGTTCGCGCAGAACCATTTTTCAGATAATTGGCACAAGGGGGGGACCAACAACTTGAATTTTAATAGTTATAATGTGTTCAGAGCCAATTATAAGAAAGAAAAAGTCAAATTTAACAATACATTAGAGTGGCGTCTCCAGGTTTTCAATGCACCTGACGATACCATCAGGAGTTATCGCATTGGTAATGATCTTATTCGATATTACGGCGACTTCGGGGTGGATGCTTTTCTGAAGGGCTGGTCTTACTCTATGAACCTTGAGGCCAAATCTCAGTTGTTTAATGGGTATCCGGTCAATTCGAATGACTTGAGGTCTGCCTTTCTCTCTCCCTTGTATACAAACGTGGGGGTGGGGTTGAAATACAATCTTGATAAGAGATCAGAAAAGGTGCGCCATCGTAGATTACGTTGGGACTTGTCTATTTCTCCGATATCTATTAGTCATCGCTACGTTTGGAACGACTCGGTGAATGTAACCCGATACGGTATTCCCGAAGGGGAAAAATCACTTTTGGACTTTGGTACTACCATTACATCGAACATTACTTACGACATCACGAGATACATCACATGGAGGTCAAGGTTGTACTATTTTACCCCGTACGATAAAGTGGTCTCTGAGTTTGAGAACACCCTTAACATGGCGTTGAGCAATGCTTTCTCCACTACTATTTATCTACACGTTCGGTTCGATGATAGCGTTCCGGCTGACCCCGATTTCAAGTACTGGCAAATTAATCAAACGCTCAGCTTCGGGTTAAACTACAAGTGGTAGGTTCGTTTTATTTTGAATGCGAATTTAGCTGAAGCGAGCTCCTTTCTCTATCGTGTACCCGTTGAGAAGCTCCTTGATTGATAGGCGCTTTTTTCCCGCGAGCTGGATATCCGTTATCCCAATGATTCCATCTTTGACCGTTACATGAAGGTAACTTTTGTTATCCGTAACAAGGGTGCCCGGTTGCACATCACGGGGCATGGCAACTGTTTCTTGCCCAACTATCTTGCTCCCGTACACCTTTACACGCGAGGGTTCCATTAAATTATCCGAATGAAGTTCGGTCCACGCGGCCGGATAGGGCGACAGCCCGCGGATAAAATTAAATACCACGTTCGCCTCCTTTTCCCAGTCCACGCGGCAATCGTCGCTGAAAATCTTGGGTGCGGGCTTTAAAGAAGCTTCATCGCTCACGAGTTCTCGCTGAGGCGTGGGGCGTGCGGTGCCCTCCATGATTGCATCCACTGTTTTTAACACCAGTCCCGCTCCCATCTTCATCAACCTGTCGTGCAGGCTGCCCGCGGTATCGTCCGTGGTGATTGCCGTCTTTTCTCGGAAGAGAATGGCTCCGGTGTCGATATCGTGGGAAAGAAAAAAGGTGGTGACGCCGGTCTCCTTTTCGCCGTTTATGATGGCCCAGTTAATGGGGGCAGCTCCCCGGTATTGCGGCAGGAGTGACGAATGGAGGTTAAACGTGCCTTGGGGGGGCATATTCCAAACTACTTCGGGTAACATGCGAAAGGCAACTACCACCTGTAGGTCGGCTTTCAACTCTTTTAAATCTTTCAGGAATCCTTCCTCTTTCAACTTTTCAGGCTGCAGCACCGTAAGTCCTTTTTCCAACGCGTACTGCTTCACCGGCGACGATTGAAGCTTGTAGCCCCTTCCGGCGGGTTTATCAGGCATCGTGATCACCCCAACCACGTTGTACCCGTTTTCGACCAGTGCCTTGAGAGACTCCACCGCGAAGTGGGGTGTTCCCATGAAAACAATCCTGACCCGGTCCTTCCCTTTATGTTTATCTCCTATGTTCATTGATATAGTATTCATAACAACATTCGTTCCAATTATTCGAATTTCTACTCATCCAAATCAGAGTAATGTTCCACCAACACCTCACGATAAGAGTTGAAAACCGAAGACTGAGATAGAATTCCCTTGTATACCCCCTCTTTATCCACTACAGGGAGGTTCCACGCTTTGGTATTCTCGAAGGTGTCCATCACCTCTTCCATGGTGGAGTTGATGTCTATTTGAGCGGGGGCTCCAACCATGAATTTTTCTACCGTGAACCGGTCATACAGTTCCGGGCGGAACATGATGTTACGGATGTCGTTCATCATCACCAATCCCACTAACACGTTATTATTATCCACCACGGGGAATATATTTCTATTGGAGGTGGAGATCACCCTTACCATCTCTCCCAGCGTCATATCCGGCTTTACGGTGGGAATATCTTTTTCCAGCAATTCATCTATTTTTAGGAAGGTAAGCACGGCTTTATCCTTATGGTGGGTAATTAACTCTCCTCTTTTCGCGAGGCGCTTCGCGTAGATACTGTGTTTTTCAAATACCAAGATGGTCGCGTAGGAAGTCAACGACACGATCATAAGCGGCAAGAAAAGCTCGTATCCTCCCGTGAGCTCCGCGATGAGGAACGTACCGGTCAACGGGGCATGCATCACCCCGGCCATCACGCCCGCCATTCCCATCAACGCGAAATTTTCTTCCGGCAAAAGCATGATATACCCCGATTGGTTGAGGGAGTAAGAAAAAACAAAACCCACGATACATCCTAAAAATAGGGTAGGAGCGAACACTCCCCCCGTACCTCCCCCACCGTTTGTAGCACTAGTGGCGAACACTTTAAACAGCACCACGAAAATTAAAAAGATTACTACAACCCACCGGCTTTCCATGTTGTAAAAGAGACTTTCGTTCGTGAGTGTAAGAAAGCCGTCTCCTCCCGCGAGCAAGGTGTTGATGGTGTTGTATCCCTCCCCGTATAGCGGGGGGAAAAAGAAGATCAGTACGCTCAACATCGCACCTCCCAGCATAAAACGCTTCCAGTGTGAGAGTCGGTGAAAGATCCCCTCGCACCAACTCATGGAGCGAACCACGTAGAGCGATAAGAGGCCGCAAACGATACCGAGCAAGATAACATAGGGAATGCGATCCAAAAGGAAGGGTTCCATTTGAGAGAACGCGAACATGGCTCCCATACCCGTGAGCAGGTAAGAGACCGTGGTCGCGGTAACGGCAGTAACCAGAAGTGGCATGATAGACGACATGGTGAGATCGAGGAGTAGCACTTCGATCACGAAGAGTATGCCCGCGATTGGCGCTTTGAAAATACCCGCGATAGCCCCGGCTGCACCGCAGCCTACCAGGATCATCAAGCTCTGCTGCTCCAGCCGGAAGAAGCTGCCCAAGTTGGAACCGATGGCCGAACCGGTGAGTACGATGGGGGCCTCAGCTCCTACCGATCCTCCAAAACCGATGGTTACGGAGCTTGCGACCAGCGACGAGTAGGTATTGTGTGGTTTAATCCTGCTCTTGCGTTGTGAGATGGCAAAAAGGATCTTGGTTACACCGTGGCTGATATCGTCCTTTACAATATACCGAACATACAGCCCCGCGATAAGGATGCCCGCGATGGGGAAAAGAAGATAGGAGAAGTTCACGGTTTCTTGGCTGAATATCTCTGTGAGGAATGTCTGAAAAAAATGGATAGCCGTTTTTAGCACGTACGCGGCCAGCGCGGTCAAGATTCCCACCAAAAAGCAAATTATGAGCAGGAAGTGACGCTCTTTGATGTGGGAGTCTCTCCAGGCAAAAAATCGATTGAGTAATTCTTTTAACTGCATTCAAAAAACGTGAACAAATGATCCTTATACGCGAATATACAGGTAAATTTTTTTAATGCCAGACCTGGGGCCGAAAAAAGCACTGCACTGGCTACACCGGGTGAGAAGAGATTACTATTTGCGAATAACCTGGATGGTGCCATTCCTCTCGAGCTTTACGATTCCGGAGGGTTTCGCATCCATCCGCTCGTTTTGTAGGTAAGAGACCACGAAGTCGACTCCGTTCTTAATCAAGGGTTGAATTCGGGAGAAACGCGAGGGTGGAGGTGCTCCCGTGATATTGGCAGAGGTGGAGACAATCGGTTTGCGAAATTGCCGACAGAGTGCCATGGAAAAAGGTTCGTCGGTCACCCGGATGCCGATGGATCCGTCTGTAGCAATAAGGTTGGGAGCAAGATTCTTTGCACCGTCGTAAATGATGGTCAGTGGCTTGTCGGTAAGCTCAATCAGGTCCCACGCGATATCGGGAACCTCCTGCACGTATGCTTGCAGCAGCGATGGATTGTCGATCAGTACGAGCATCGACTTACTGTCGCTTCGTTGTTTCAGCTCGTACACCTTCGCCACCGCTTCCGCGTTAGTAGCATCACACCCGATACCCCATATAGTATCGGTAGGATAGAGGATTAATCCCCCACCTTTCAACACCTCAATCGCTTTTCGTATATCGTCTTGCATAATCGGTCATTAAATAGTTTGTAGTATATACAAATTACAGTGGCAGATAAACTAGGCAGTTTCTACGAATCCGGCAATTTTAAGCCACGAATTTTCTGAAATAACAGCGCATCCACGTATGTTTCTCCCGCGGAAAGCCAATCGGACAACAATCCCGCCGATACATATTCCGCTTTTTGGAATAGCCGGATACTCGGGCTGTTTTTTTCTGGAATCACCGCGTAGAGTTGATGCAAATTTAAGAAAGAGAACGCGTACGATTCGAGTACCAGTAGTGCTTGAAGTCCGAGTCCCTGGTTTCGGTACCCCGGATCGATCAAGATGCCCACGCCCGCGCGGAGGTGGAAAGGATCGAAATCGTACAGATCCACCGTGCCAATGCCCTTTCCTGTTTGTTTAAACTCTACCATCAATCGTAGCTGCTTATCAGTATAGATGTCCTGCGTATTGTTGGCGAGGTACTGGCGGAGAGTGTGACGCGAAAAGGGTGCGATGGTGGCACCCAGTTCCCATAACTCGGTACTGTTCTCCCACGTGTAGAGGAGTTCCAAGTCCTCCGGTTCAGGAGCACGCAGTTTGATTACGCTATTTTCCAGTAGTTTTTGCACTTTCAGTATGATTAGTTCTGTCCCCGGTTTGTACATCTTCCTCTGGAGCAATTATATTCTCTTCGTGCGCTACGGCATTCTCCCCGGTGGTACGTGCTTCCTCCGTAGATTTTTCGGTGAGAGATTCCAGCTCCTCCCAAGATGGCTTACAAAACAAGAAAACGATAAGCATCACCACCGTGAACCAGAAAAAGTTCATGTTTCGAGAATAGCCAAAAAGCACTTCCAAAGAGAGCGTGACCACGCTTAAGATATATAGTCGTAAGTAGGAGTTTTTTTTGTAAAAACCGACGGCTTCTGCCGGACCCATTGGCCTTGGGGCTCTTTTTACTTGATTAGCAAAATATTTCAGTGAAAGCGGTATAATGATAATCGGTATCATTATGGCGTATCTTTCCAGTGTTACGCTTACCGGTTTCCCTTCTCCGAAGAGAGGGATTACGTGGAAAAGAATCGCGAGAAAAAGGAGTATCAGGAATAGGATGTTTCCCCAGTAATGTCTTTTTATCGAACGAATGCCTCCGGATATCGTTTTTTCAGATTTCATCCCGATGTTTATTTTGTAACAAGCTTGTAGGACTCATTAAAGGGAGTACGGTTCTGGATAGAACGTCCGAGCGTTACTTCGTCGGCATATTCAATTTCATCCCCAATCGAAACTCCGCGCGCGATGATACTCACCTTCACCTGGTAGGGCGTTAGTTTGCGATAAATATAAAAGTTAGTGGTGTCTCCCTCCATGGTCGCGCTCAGTGCCAGAATCACCTCTTTTATATCACCTGCTTTAACCCTCTCCTCGAGGCTGGCAATTTCCAAGTCCGAGGGGCCTATACCGTCGATGGGCGAGATGATGCCGCCTAACACGTGATAAAGCCCGCCGAATTGAACGGTCCGTTCAATGGCCATCACCTCCTTCACGTTTTCCACCACACAGATAACCGACGGATCGCGCGATTTGTCCGCGCAGATGGCACATATTTCTGTATCGGAGATATTATGACAACAGGTGCAGTAGTTCACCTCCTTTTTCAATTTGAGAAGGGTTTCGGTAAAGTGGTTTACATTTTTTTCGTCTTGGCGAAGCAAGTGAAGCACCAACCGAAGAGCAGACTTCCTACCTATACCGGGAAGTTTCGCGAATTCATTGACTGCATTTTCAAGTAATGTGGAAGGGTAGGGGTTGTTCATCGCGTTGCATCATTCATTGACTGCAACAAAGATACGATGAATCCGTTTATCAGACAAATCTCTTTTAAAATGCGCTGTTTTCTTCCTTTTGTCTATTTTTTACACCGATTTCGTTTTTTGTTACGTATAAGTTTGTAAATTTGTAACTTTATTTATTTAGCGATAACATTGCAAGAAGCAAAATCTATCCGTAATATTTTCAGGAACAAGCGAAAAAAATAAGTGTACACTAGCACAGTAGATTTAAAGCGAAAAGGTGTAGCTTCTTGAGCTTATGAACGAAAATTTCACGTGAAATTACTATATTAACAAAAGAGAACAGGATATGAAAGTACTTTTGGCGACAAGCAAGCCATTTGCCGTGGAAGCCGTGGAGGGGATCCAACATATTATCGAGTCGGCAGGGCACGAGCTCGTAAAATTAGAGAACTACGATACCCGATCCCAATTGCTTGAAGCCGTGAAGGACGCGGACGCTCTGATTGTACGGAGTGATGTTGTAGACAGTAGTGTAATCACAGCGGCTCCCCGTTTGAAATTGATTATACGCGCGGGTGCAGGTTACGATAACGTGGATCTGGCAGCTGCCTCGTTGGGAAATATTTGTGTTATGAACACCCCGGGACAAAACGCGAATGCCGTTGCCGAACTTGTATTTGGTATGATGATCTACATGCAACGAAATCATTTCGATGGCTCCATCGGTCGAGAATTGAGGAATCGCTCTCTCGGACTGTATGCTTTCGGACATGTTGCCAAGGGTGTGGCTCGTATCGCTCGCGGGTTCGATATGCCGGTACATGCATATTCACCCACGCTTACCCATGATGACCTTCGTAAAGAGGGAGAATATGGCGTGATCACTGCCTACAGTAACGATGAATTATTCCGGAACAGTGATTTTCTATCGTTGCATATGCCCCTATTGAAAGAGACCTGGCATTGTGTGAACTACTCGCTTCTTTCGTTGATGCCGGAGGATGGCTTACTAATTAACACGGCCCGTAAGGAGTTGGTATTGGAAGAGGACTTGATCCGAATCATGGAAGAACGCCCCCGCTTTCAATACGTTACAGATATCCGCCCGGATCATCACGAAGAGTTCGTGAAAAAGTTCGGCACTCGCTATTTCGCTACACCCCGCAAATCGGGAGCTCAAACGACCGATGCCAATAAGAACGCGGGTATAGCGGCAGCGAACCAAGTGGTTGCTTTTTTCGAAAGCGGCGACGATCGCTTCCGGGTGAATTAATGTGATTGTTCGGTGTTTTGCTAACAGCTAATTGATATAAATATAATCGTATGAAAAAGTACAATTTTAACGCCGGTCCCTGTGTACTCCCAAAACCGGCCATTGAATCGGCCATCGAGGCCATCCGTGATTTCGACAATACAGGTATCGGTATCCTGGAAATTTCGCATCGTACCCCTGGCTGGGAACGAATCATGAAAGAAACTGCCGACCTTTGGAGGGAACTCCTCCATATCCCTGACAACTACAAGGTACTTTTTCTGGGAGGGGGGGCCAGCACCCAGTTTTTTGCCGTGCCGGCTAACTTGATGAAGAAGAAAGCAGCCTATTTGAAAACGGGGACTTGGGCCAACAAAGCGATCAAAGAGGCCAAATTTTATGGCGACGTGGAGATCGTGGCTTCGTCGGAAGATAAAAACTACTCTTATATCCCCAAGGGATACACCATCCCCGAAGACGCGGATTATTTTCATATTACCAGCAACAATACGATTTTCGGAACCGAGATGCACGAGGATATCGATAGCCCGGTACCGCTGGTGGCTGATATGTCGTCGGATATCATGAGCCGGCCGGTGGATATTTCCAAATATGGAATTATATACGGGGGTGCTCAAAAGAACGTGGGCCCCGCGGGTGTGGCCTTCGTGATTGTCCGGGAAGACTTATTGGGCCAACTCGACCGCCCGCTGCAGAGTATGGTCGATTATCGCTCGCACATCAGCGATACTGAGAAAAATCGTTCGATGTTTAATACTCCCCCGGTTTTTTCTATTTTCGTGATGCACGAAACCCTCAAATGGCTTAAAGAGCTAGGCGGTGTGGAAGTTATGCATCGGATGAACAAAGAGAAAGCAGCGTTACTTTACGATGAAATCGACCGTAATACACTGTTCGTTGGAACTGCTGCTAAAGAAGATCGTTCCATCATGAACGTCTGCTTCGTGATGAGCGACGAGCATAAAGATAAGGAGAGTGCCTTTTTGAAGTTCGCGACGGAGAGAGGCATGATAGGTATTAAGGGACATCGCTCGGTGGGAGGCTTTCGTGCATCTATCTATAACGCGTGCCCCAGGGAAGCAGTAGAGGCACTGGTGAAGTGTATGCAAGATTTTGAAAAACAGGTGTAAAGTTCGAATTTATGAAACAATTGATAATTTCATTTTTACTGGGGCTCGTGGTTTCATTCGCGTCGATGGCGCAGGAAAAAAAGTATCCGGAACCGGCCCCGATGAAACCGGAGATGACAGAATATTGGGTTCCACAACCGCCGGTGGTTGCGCCGGGAAAGATCTCGAGTGATCCTGTTGCTGCACCCTCCGACGCGATCGTGCTGTTTGACGGCACCGACCTATCACGATGGGAAAATAGAAAGGGGGAGGCGGCAGAATGGATAGTGCACGATGGCGTTTTTACCGTGAAAAAGGGAACCGGAAATATTCGCACGAAACAAACATTCAGTGACTTCCAGCTACACTTGGAATGGCGAGTTCCCGAAGGGATAGAGGGTAAAAGCCAGGCGAGGGGCAATAGCGGGGTTTTTCTGCAAGGTATCTATGAAATTCAAATTTTAGATAACTACGAGAATGAGACCTACGTGAATGGCCAGGCGGGCAGCGTGTACAAGCAGACTGCCCCGCTTGTGAATGCGATGCGGCCACCCGGCGAATGGAATACATACGACATAATTTATACAGCACCTACTTTTAAAAGTGACGGTACTTACCGAACACCTCCAAGGGTAACCCTGCTACAAAATGGGGTGCTCCTTCAAAATAACACTATTATCCGAGGTACCACCCAGTATACCGGGCTGCCAAAAGTGAGGGAACATGCCGAAGGGCCAATCATGCTTCAAGATCATGGCGACCCGAGTGCTCCTCTCAGTTTTAGGAACATCTGGATACGCGAACTATAAAAAATATATCCTTTACAAAATGAAAACCCGTTTTGATTAAGACGTGGAATTCTGAAGGCGGGGAATCAAACACGTGATTCCCCGCCTTTTCGAATATTCTGATCATTGCCGTCCGAGAAAAACTGTATCAAACATGTTTTTTCAAGAATGATCACTGAAAAATGAATCGATTACCGCGATAAAAGCCTTATTATATATTTTTAACCTCCATTTATCTACGAAGTATGTTGTGTGTTACGAAAAAAACGTAAGTTTGCATTATTGTAATAGCGATGCTTCGTCTATTATCATCTATCGTTGATGTCTAATTACAAAAACTATATTGAATTATGGATCGATTAACTCCACAGGAAGAGAATATAATGCAGTACGTTTGGCAAATAGGAGAATGTGCCATAAAGGATGTGGTAGATCGTATGGAGAAACCCAAACCTCCCTATACCACCGTGGCGTCGATTTTCCAGAATCTTGAAAACAAAGAGTATTTAACCAAGCGGAGATTTGGAAACGTGAAAGTGTACAAGCCCAAAATATCGGAGGCGGCCTATAAACGCCATTTTTTGTCGGGTGTTGTACAAGATTATTTTGATAACTCCTACAAGGAGCTGGTCTCTTTTTTCGCCAAAGAACAAAAGATTACCACGGAAGAGCTTAACGAAATTATTCAACTTATTGAGAAAAACCAGAAGTAAAGCTTGCCGTGATTATGGTGAGCGCGGAAACAGTCTAACGTAAATGAAAATAAATTATGCATCCATTCTTTATATACTTGATACAAGTAAACATTGCCCTGGCATTGTTTTACCTGTTATACACGTTCGTGCTGAAGAAGGATACGTTTTTACGTCTAAAGCGTCTTTTTTTCCTTTCGGCTATTGGTTTTTCACTCCTCTATCCTCTATTCGCCATTCCGGGATTGAGCACTACGTGGCAAAATCTCTTTTTTGGAAGTCCCGATCTCAATGGAGAAGTTCTGGTGACTTTTGGCGAGCCGGGTACTGGCTCGGTAATTGAAACGGGCGAACGTGCAATTGAATCTATCCCTTGGACAAAGTTGTTATCCATTTTCTACATGGGGATTACCTTCGCGTTCGCGCTGCGATTCCTGTTCCAGTTAGGGTCGATTTATCGCGTTCGGACGAAATGCAGCCGACAGACGATCGCGGGAATACCTGTATATCGATTGAAAGACAATATCACACCTTTTTCGTTTTTCCGGTTGATTTTTATTCATTCCGATAAACATTCCGGGTCGGAATTGGAACAGATCCTGCTTCACGAGTTGACGCACGCGAAGCAGTGGCACTCCGTAGACATCGTGTTGATTGAATTGGTTTGCCTCTTTTCTTGGTGGAATCCTTTCGTGTGGCTTTTGAAAAGAGAAATGACCATGAACCTTGAATATTTGGCCGACAAGGGTGTGCTTCGAGAAGGGGTAGATACGAAAGAGTATCAATACCACCTCTTGAGGTTAACCTATCACGAGTCTGCCGTACCTATAGTTAATAACTTTAATGTATCACGTTTAAAACAACGAATTATGATGATGAACAAATCCAAATCACCCGCGTTACGTCTCGTGAAATATCTTTTTATTTTACCGGTCTGCTTATTGCTTGTAACGTCGAACAGTGTTTACGCGAACCAGAAACCCTCCTCTCACACGTTGGAGGAAGGTGTTTTACCCGAACCTCCACCTGAAAAAGTGATGGATGAAGTTTTTGTCGCCGTGGAAAATAAACCTGAATTTCCCGGTGGTTCTCAAGCGATGATGAAATTTTTAGCGGACAATATCCGGTACCCCGTAATTGCCCAGGAGAATGGAATACAGGGACGCGTAGTGTGTAGCCTGGTGATAACCAAAGAGGGGAAAATCAGTAACGTGGAGGTGCTGCTTGGTGTGAATCCATCGTTGGACGCCGAGGTAAAACGTGTAATCGGTTCGATGCCTGACTGGAAACCGGGCACCCAGCGTGGCAATCCGGTGAACGTGAGGGCAATTATGCCTGTGGTCTTCCGCCTGCAAGGCGATGGCCCCCAAGAACAAGTATTAAGTGAAGAGGACAAGGAGTCGCTGGCAGTTCGGGAAATTGAATTGATGAACGCATTAGACGGAGCCTGGATTTTTGATGAGATCGTGGTGGTCGCGTACGGCCCGTCGAAAAGCCCGGTCCAAGAAGAGGATCAACAGGAGCAACAGGAGCAACAAAACATCGATGAAACGGAAGTTTTCGTGGTAGTGGATGAGCAAGCCGAGTTTCCCGGTGGATTGGAAGCGATGATGAAATTCCTGGGAGAGAACGTGAAATACCCGGTGGAAGCCCAGAAGAACGGTGTCGAAGGACGAGTGATCTGTAATTTCGTGATAATGAAGGATGGAACCATCACCGACGTGAACGTGGTGAGAGGAATAGATTCCCTACTGGATGCCGAAGCGGTACGGGTGATTGAATCAATGCCCAAGTGGAAACCGGGAAAGCACCGTGGGGAAGAGGTCAACGTTCGATACACTCTTCCGATCAACTTCCGGTTGAACAAGGAGGAAACGGAAAAAAGGCCGGACACGGGAAATACAAAATGAGCGGCGATAACGAATAAGGGGGTAAATCCCGGCTAAATCAGTTGAAAATATCGTCGATTCCTTCATTTTGCATAACCGGCTCGTTACCCCGGTAAAAGTCGGGAGAGTAACGCTCCGCACCTTGGCATGGATCGAATCCCGCGGGAATGTCGAACGTGCCATTATCGGTATAGTTTAACTCGGGGTCGGCATACACCTTTTGGTAGAATAACCCGTGAATGGGCAATGCCATGCTGGCTCCTTGGCCATGCTCCATCCGGTCGAAATGGATCGTGGGCTCATCTCCCCCTACCCAGCATCCTGCTACCAGATCCGGGGTGAACGACATGAACCAACCATCAGAGTTATCGTTCGTCGTACCGGTTTTACCTCCCATTGCACCTTTTAGGTTATACCTCCATCGGAGACGGTTACCGGTCCCTCCATCTACCACCGCTTGGAGCATATTAAGCATCTTATAGGAGGTGGATTCGCTGAAAATCTCCCTCATCTTTGGGACAAAGGAGGCAACCTCGTTGCCGTACGAATCTTCAATACGGGTGACCAGTACCGGTTCCACCCGAATCCCCTTGTTCACGAACGAGGAGTAGGCACCCACCATCTCGTATACGGAGGCGTCGTTTGGCCCTAGAGCCAGTGATACCACCGGGTCGGCCGGTGTTTTCAGGCCAAATGATTGTAGCATACGAGCGAAGGCGTACGGCGAAAACTGTTTCATTAAGTAGGCCGTGACCCAGTTGCTTGAGTTCTGAAGCCCCCATCGAATGGAAACAGTCTGTCCGCTACTATGGCCGGGATTACGAGGTGTCCACTCCTCACCGGTTTCGGTCATCATTGTGATTGGCTCATGGATCATCTCGTCGCAAGGTGTCATTCCTTCCTCCATGGCCAGCGTGTAGAGGTAGGGTTTGATGGTTGAACCGATTTGTCGCTTTCCCGTGGTGACCATATCGTACTGGAAGAATCGGAAATCGGGGCCCCCCACGTAGGCTTTCACGTGACCCGTGTAGGGATCCATCGCCATAAAACCGGCACGTAAGAAAAATTTATGATAGCGTATCGAGTCCCATGGGGTCATCACGGTATCAATTTCTTGTTGTTTCCAAGAGAACACTTTCATCTCCACCGGTTTCTCCTTAAAGTTTTTGAGGATCTCCTCTTCGTCCATTCCACCGTTTCGGAGCACTCGATACCGTTCGGTTTGCCGCATGGCTGTCATCATTAGTTGCTCTGCCCGATCGCTTACCGCGCGAGAATAAGGAGCGTAGCTTTTCCCCTGTTTTTCCTTGAAAAACTGGTCTTGTAAATGCTCTCCCATGTGCTCTTCCACGGCCGTCTCAGCATGGTGCTGCATTCGGGAATCGATGGTGGAGTAGATCTTTAACCCATCGGTATAAATATTGTAATAGGAGCCATCCGCCTTCTTGTTCTTGTTACACCAGCCATAGATCGGATCTTCTTCCCAAGCCACGGAGTCCTCCGCGAACTGTTGACGCTCCCAAGAAGCATAATTTCGTCTCTCCGGTTTTTTCGTCATCATGATTTTTGCCAAGTGTTGCCGATAATAAGGGGCAGCAATGTCGACGTGGCTGGAACGATTAAAATCGATTTCGATGGGCAATTGCTGGAGTGAATCGGATTCGGATCGTGTTAGATGCCCCGCTTTTCGCATCTGCGATAAAACCACGTTGCGCCGGTCACGGGTCACCTCGGGACGCCGGACCGGGTTGTAGAGGGAGGAGTTTTTTAACATGCCAATTAACATGGCCGACTCTTCAACGCTTAGCTCTCCGGGTGTCTTGTTAAAATAGGTGCGTGTGGCCGATTCAATCCCCACCGCGTTATAATTAAAGTCGTACTTATTGAGGTAAAGATTGATAATTTCCTCTTTCGTGTAGTGGCGTTCGAGTTTGGCCGCGATGACCCATTCTACCGGCTTTTGAAAAACACGTTGGATCTTATTATTTGCTCTTGGCGAGTAAAGGAGTTTTGCCAATTGTTGCGTGATGGTACTGCCCCCTCCACTCTCTTCCTGATTTAGGATGAGGGTTTTAAAAATAGCTCTTCCCAATCCTATGATATCGATACCCGAATGGGAGTAATAGCGTATATCCTCGGTGGAGATCAGCGCATCGATAAGATGCGGAGAGAGGTCGGTGTAATCCACCATGATGCGATTATCATCGCTTAGCGAGTAGGTGAAAAGTAGCTCGTTATCGGACGAGATTACCTGTGAAGCATATTTATCGATCGGGTTTTCAAGTTCTTCGATTTCCGGCAGGTATCCAACGGCACCCGTGGAGACAAGCACGAAAAAAAGCAACCCTCCTGCCACGGCGATTCCAAAAACCGCCCACATGGCCTTTATGATGCCTCGCGTGCTCCACCTGTTCGCTGTCGCCTTCTTTTTTTTCTTGGCTGTACTGTTTTTTTTCCCCATACTTTTTAAGAATCTTTCCACGGGGGTTCAAGAAAATTTCCCATGATTAATCCTTCTTCATGTACTGATTAATCTTCGCGTGTGTTGAGAGTGATCTCTCCCTACATTGAACCCGTGGATAATCCGTTGCAAAAGTACACAAAACCCTTGTAATCGTGAAGGAAGTAGTATTAAAAATAGTTTCCTTAAAACGTGAATGTGAACCCACCCGAGGCGTTGATCCCCTGCGCGGGATACCCGTACCAGATATCGTATCTTTGAGCCAAGAGGTTATTTACTTTCACGTTAAGCGAGAAAGTGTCGTTTATCGTGTAAATCGCTCCGGCGTTGAGATCATTGATCGCGTCCATTTCTATGTCGGTACCGTTGAAATTTGTCCACCGGTCGCCCGCGTAATAATAGCCCAATGTCAGCTTGAGATTCTCGATCATTTCGAGAGCAGCACGAAGGTCGACTTCCATTCCTGGTTTATTATATGCTTTCGTGTCCGCGATGTCTGTCTCGTTTATGGAGAGGTTGGTTACGTCGTAAAAATTTTTTTTCAATCTCAGGGATACGTCCAAAGGTGCCCACACGTTTGTTTGCAACATGCCACCCACGAAAGAGTGGGAGAGATGCCCATATACCGGTTTAAGTGCTTCAATGAAAGGTCCCGGTTCTTCGCCGTTAATTGCATCGTGACCGTTGAGTAGCAGGAAATGCTCGTGGTCTGTTTTTCGGAATCCGCCGAAAAAGTCAAAACGAAACCCGCTGACCTCTCCGATCTTCACCCCGGCTTCGAGATCCACGTGCGTGAAAGAGGGACGTACATTTATAAATGGGAGAACGTAGCGCGACTCTTCCATCATATCGAGGAACGTGTTCGGGTTGTACCCACCATGTACTTTCGAGTAGAGCGACGAGTGATCGGTAATTCCCCAGCGGACGTCCGCGTTAGGCACCACTCTTATCCGTGTGCCATCTATACTTTGGAAGACTGCATCCACACCTAAACGGGCACTCCAGTTAAGGCCGCTGAACAAGATAAACGGTGCCGCGTTCACGTGAAAATAGTTATCCAAATCTCCCGGGTATAAGGTGGTTAAAATAGAGCCATCGACGCCGATCCTGCTATTGCCTTCCTGAAAAGGTTTGGCAAATCCGGCTAAAGCATGTATTTGGTTGCCCTTGATCCCTTCCATGGAGAGGGTCTCACCGTACTTTGATGAGAAATTCTTAAAGTCAAGAAACCCATTAAAATTGAGCGCGTCAGAAGGCGTGGATTGGAGTGCCACGTGCACGTTCGTCACGCCCAGGCGTTGGTTTTCATCGTTGTAATAGCGTTCTTCCCCGAAGCCGTTCCCGTAGTAGTTAAACAGCGAGTGAAGATAAGCCAGATGCATATCGAGCGCGAAAGCGTCTGCCGTATGGCGGTACGCGAGGCGGCCGTTATTGTTCATCACCCGCGCTTTATTTCCTGCCGGGTTTGCATCTTCTTGGACGTAATTGATGTCCCCGTTCGTGGAGTTATGTAGGAACGTGAAACCGAGTTGGTGCTTCTTCTCATCCAGTATACGATAGCCCAGGGCTCCATCGAAATTAGCGTAGTTACCCGCGTGGAGCGTGAGATAGCCCTTATGGGTACTAAAAGGAATGGAGGTCATGATATCGCCCGGTCGAGGCAAAGCAATTTCGAGGGGTGGCGTGGCCCTTCCCGCCCAGGTAGAGTAGTTGGTATTTGCCTTTTGCACGGTTGGCTCCCTCAAGGTGGGCAGTGAGGTGATCTTATTCGCGTCCATCAACGTGGGGTTGAAGTCCCGTTCCAGTTCCATCTGGCGGCGCAGCAACGAATCTTGTGTCTGCGCGAGCATCCCGGCTGAAAATGCCAGGGCAGCGATTGTGATATATATTCTTCTCATCTTTTCTTTCTGAGATAATTTTTATTTTTATTTTTATTTGGCCGCATTTCTCGTTGGAATAAAATCAGTTGAGTCGCGCGTTAATCATCTGTTGTATATCCTCTTCTTCGCCTTGGTAGTTATTGCGTAGGCTTTCCAGGTATTGCCGTGCTTGAAACTCGTCACCTTTGGCGTGATAGGTGTCCGATAGCACGATCAATGCTCGAGCCATCCAGTACTGGTGGGGAGTCCCTTTTTGCATGAACTCTTTCACCTGTGCTTCTGCCCGGTCGTACGATTCCCGTTGGTAGTAGGTATCCGCGAGAATAAATTGCGCTTCCGCTCCATACACGTTCCGTGTGTCGTTGGCCACGAATTGGAAATCGGCCATCGCGTCATCCGTCTCGTTTATTTCGAGGTATGCTTTTCCACGCAAGTATCGGGCTTCCGTGACCATTTCGGGAGACAAGTTACTATTCGCTAATAATTCGGTGGCTGCTCGTGCCGTTTCGTGATAACCGCTCAATCGATAGTGTGATCGCACCATCCCTATTTGTCCCACTTGCCGGTTGGTCGCGTTGCGGGCGGAGTTAGCCAGCCGGGAATAGTCTGCCAATGCTTGACGGTAGTTTCCGTTTTCAAATTCATTTTGTGAGGTGTATATCAGCGCATTATCTAAAAACTTCACGCTGCTTGCATCAATCACCTTGCGAAAATGGTTCATTGCCAGTTGCTTCTCACCCCTTTCGTCAGCGAGCAAGCCGAGGTAATAATTAGCATCACTGCTATACGCGCCGTTAGGGTAGGATTGAAGGTAGCGCGTCATGGCTGCCTGCGCGTCGGCACGATTACCTCGCATGTAAACGCTCTCCGCGGCCAGGTAGTTCAGCGAATCTTGTCTCGAGGGGGTGATACGGATACCACCCGGGAGCGAGTTAGCATACTGCACGTAGGCGTCCACATCGTTCATGTCTCGGTATACAGTCTCCAGCGATACCAGCGCGTTACGGGCATCGTCCGATCCGGGGAAATTGGCGATTACCCCTTTATACGCCGCGATGCTCTGTTGGTAGTTGCCAATATTATAGTAGAGCTGTCCCAGTTGAACCCCTCCTTGACTGGCCAGCGGGCTCCGCGAGAAATCGGTCACCAGTCGCTGCAGCACCGCGATGGCTTCTTGTTCTCGGTTGAGCATCGTGAGCGCACGGCTTTTCTCGTAAAGAGCGTCGTCGAAATATTGCGAGTTAGGATATCGCTGCATCAGGTTGTCGAGCGCGGCAATTTTTCCTTGGTAGTTATGCTGTAATCCCAGCACGAACGCTCGTTGGAATGCCGCGTAATCGGCCGTCGAGGGGTTCGCGTCGGCTGCCTGCCCGTAAAATCGTTCCGCTTCGTTAAAGTTCCGGTTAAAGTAATAACTATCGCCCACCCGGTTCAGTGCATCGGCGTATTCGGGGCGAGACCGGTTGTTTTCAGACGAAACGAATCGTTGGAAGGCAGTAACTGCTTGTCCATATTGTTGTTGTTTAAAGAGCGAGTACCCCAAGTTATACCATCCGAGGGAATAATTCGCGTCGGACGCGGAGGCATTCTGCGTGAATTGTCGAAAATCGTTCGCGGCATTCGTGTAATTTCCCATCCTGTAGTAGCTCTCTCCCCTCCAATAGTACGCGCTGTTGCGCGCATCCGCGTTGTAGTTTCCCATGCCGATGCTATTATTGAAGTGCTGTACCGCTTGATTCATGTTGGCATTGATAAACTCCTGCGCGCCCAGTTGGAAAAGCACCATCTGTTTTGCTTCCAGCACGCGCCGCCCCGGTTGGTTGATGCGGTTGATCGCGTTCAGTGCTGCCTGATAATCCTTGGTTGTTAGGAAAGTCTCCGCTAAAATGTCGTTCACCTGATCGGTATACTGTGAATTAGGAAATTCCCGGAGGAAGTTCTCGAAAAGGGTAATCGATTCACTGAATACCGAGAAGTTGGTCTCGTGCGCCAGCAGCGCGTAGTTAAACATGGCTGTTTCCCGTACTTGGGGATTGAAATTATCCCGAGAAGCGGCTTCGAATGCCATCTGTGCCGGTTGTTTTTGGTTCAGCCGCAGGTAAGTCTGTCCCAGGTGCAGTTGCGCATTTTGCGTCAGTTCGTCCGATTCTCCCACTGCCTGTTGGAACATCGCTACCGCGTCGTTGTATCTTCCCGATTCGAAGTAGGAGAGCCCCAAGAAATAAGCATCCCCTCGCAGCGGCCGGTCGATAGTAGTGATATAATATTCGTAATAGGGAATAGCTCTTGAAGGTTGTCCCAAGCGGTAGTAGCTGTTCCCAAGCACGCGATGCATCTCGGTTTGGTGTTCGCTCGTGGGATAGCGTTGGGTAAAGTTCTCCGAAAGGCGGATCGCCTCATCGATTCTCCCGTCGAAGAAAGCCGCTTGTGCCGTGTAAAAAGCGATCTCTTCCTGGTATTCGGGATGTGACCGTAGCCGTTCGAATCGTTCCAATGCCGCGTTGTAATTCTGATGAGAGTAATCGATATAGCCCAAGTAAAAATCGGCCGCGTCTCTGTATTTTACGCTGTTTCGTGATAATAACCCGAAATAGCGGGTAGCCTCGTCGGTGTTTCCCAACTGCATCTGAATGTACCCGCTCCGGAAGCTGTAATCTTCCTGTTCACCCAAATTCAGGTAGTCGAGGTCCGACAAGTTGAACCAGAAACGCGCCTCTTCCCACTCTTTTTCATCGAAGTGGAACGAGCCGATCAAAAAATTGAGTTCGTGCCGGTGAAGTGTCTCCGGGTATGTGTTGAGAAATGCTTTGAGTATATCTCCACTGTTTTCATTGCCGAGGCGGAACGAAGCGACGGCCGACATGTAGTCAGCCTCCTCCTTGAGGAGGTCGTCGGTACTCTCGGCCACGAATTTTTGCAGCATATCTTGTGCACCCGTGTAGTTCCCCTCCAGGAACATCTCTTTTCCCTGATTGAACAACTTTTCAGGTTGCTCGTGATACGCCGTCCTTTGTGCCATGGAAGACTGTACTGCTAGGGTGATGGCAAAGAACAAAATGACTTTCTTCATATGGTTATATTGTTTTCAGTGTCTGAGACTATTTTTTTGATCGCTTTTTGAATCGATATCAGCCCGAAATCGGCAGGTTCAAGCTCCTCCCTCCTGATAAATAGTAGTTCCGATACATCATCCTGTGCTTTAAGTCCGCTGAAATCGTCAATCTTGCATTGAAAGAAGAGATCAACGGTGTGCACTTCAAATCCCGAATATAGATAAATATTTGGAATGGAGAATAGGTATCGCGACGAAAATATCGATAAGCCCGTTTCTTCCATAACTTCTCGCTCCATTGCTTCTTCGGCGGTTTCGAACGTATCCACGAATCCGCCCGGTAGATCCAGTGTACCCTTCGCGGGATCTTTAGCGCGACGGGCCACCAATACTTCTTCTTTGTTGTTTTCGATGACCGCCACCACCGCGGTCGACGAGTTGAAGTAATAGGTGAATCCACAGTCGCTGCATTTTTTTGATTTCTCGTTGTTCTCCCGGAAGCGACTCGAGCCACATTTGGGGCAAAACAGAAAGTCGTGAAACGGATGTGTCATTGTTCTCCTCCTTGTTGTTATCTCCGCGTAATTTCCACTACCCCTGTCCTTGGCAAATCTCGGTTTCGCTTCTCAACGGCATCGACCACTTGCTCGGCCAACGTCGAAAATGCCATCCCGGTGATGCTGTTTTCAGAGAGAGCCACCGGTGTTCCGTCGTCCCCTCCTTCTCGAATGCTTTGCACGATAGGAATCTGTCCCAGGAGCGAATGTCCCAACTCCTCGGCCAACTGTTTTCCCCCGTCCTTTCCAAAGATGTAATACCTGTTTTCGGGAAGCTCAGCCGGGGTAAACCATGCCATGTTCTCCACCAATCCCAAGATGGGCACATTTACTTTATCGCCGGCGAACATGCTAATTCCCTTGCGAGCATCTGCCAGTGCCACCTCTTGAGGGGTACTCACGATCACGGCACCGGTGATAGGGATGGTCTGCACCAGCGTGAGGTGGATATCACTTGTACCCGGGGGAAAATCGATCAAGAAGTAGTCCAACTCTCCCCAGTCGGCATCACCGATCAGCTGTTTTATGGCGTTGCTCGCCATCGCGCCGCGCCACACCACGGCGTCTTCTTTTTTCACGAAGAAACCGATGGAAAGCATTTTTACTCCATGATTCTCAATCGGTACAATCAGCTCGCGGCCTTCCTTTTTTTCGACGGCGGGGGCCGCTTCTTCAACACCCAACATTTTGGGTACCGAAGGGCCAAAGATATCAGCATCCAGGAGTCCCACCTTGTAGCCCTTGTTCGCGAGTGCCACGGCCAGGTTGGTGCAGACCGTGCTTTTTCCGACCCCCCCTTTTCCCGACGCCACCGCGATTATATTTTTCACCCCGGGTAATAATTGCGGCAACTCGGGGCGAGGAGGTTGTTTCGATTTCACGGAGATGTTTCCAACGATATCGATATCTTTATCGGCGTATGTTAGCACGGCCTGTTCGGCCATTTTAACCAGCGAACGGATAAACGGATCGTTCGTCCTTTCAGTGACGAGCGAGAAGCTCACTTTCATCCCCTCAATTCGGATGTCGTCGGCTACCATCCCGGCCGACACGATGTCTTGCCCCGTTCCAGGGTATCGCACGTTTTTCAGTGCATCTATAATGAGTTGTGGATAAATTGCCATAGTTTGATTTGATAATTGTTGATTATACTCTCGCATTGCGCCCGAAGCTGCGATAGTCGTCTTTTTCAATTTCGACGTCGGGTTCCACCCAATTCCAGTTTTTCGGACATATAAAACGTGTGTATTTGATACTAAAACCTCGTTCGCGCCATTGTTGTTCATAAAAAGTTTGGATGCCGAGTATTTCGTCCTCCAGGTTAGACCCGTAAAGATCGTCAGTTTCGAACAAAACTTCAAGGCGGTTTTCAAGGATCATCTCTTGGGTATACCGGTAGAGGAAATTACTGTCGGTTTTCAAGTGCACGATACCACCCTCTTTCAACACCCGGCCATACTCTTTCATGAAGCGTGTAGAGGTAAGTCGTTTGTTTACCTTTTTCATTTGCGGGTCAGGAAATGTGATCCATATTTCCGAAACTTCGTTTTCCTCGAAAAAATGGCGAAGAAGCTCCACGTGTGTCCTTACGAACGCCGCGTTGTTGATCTCCTCGTCAAGTGCTTGGGTGGCCCCGGTCCACATACGAGCCCCTTTTATATCCATCCCGATAAAGTTTTTACGCGGGAACTTTTTAGCCAGGCCAACGGTATACTCCCCTTTACCACATCCCAGTTCAAGTATGATAGCGTTATCGTTGCCAAAATGGGTGTGCCATTTTCCTTTCAATGGGAATCCCTTCTCTTTTAGTTGCTCGTAATCGTATTGGAACACGTTGCTATAAGAGGCCATATCCGCGAACTTAGCCAATTTATTTTTTGCCATTTTACCTGCTTACTTTCACTAATTGCATTCAACCATACCGCCGCGTTAAACTGCCGGGTCAATACCCAACATGCTGCCTCACAAAAGTAACATTTATATGTTAAAACTCGAAACTTTCTTTCTGGCTATTTCGTTATCACGTAGAACTGCAGCTTTACGAACTGAAAATCATCGATGAATAGTGTTTAGTGACGAAATGCAAGGAAAGAGGTGGGATTTAGATGAAAAAGAAAGATTATAGCCCGATTATTGTGAAATATTCTTTATCTTTGCCGTTTTGAATCACTATAAAGTTCATTTCAGCATGAAACAACTGCAAAAAGAGTACATGTTATTCTTGCAGACAACATACTATAAATTAATAAACGCATAAAACAAGCATCAAGGCGAGTTATGAGGCAATGTTGAACATCAAGATATCCATTGTTTCAAACATAACTCGTTCTGTCTAGATTTTAATCGTATGAAAGTGAACGACATTATGACAAAGCTCGAGATGAGACATCCGGGCGAGTCGGAGTACCTGCAAGCAGTAAGAGAGGTATTGACTTCAATCGAAGAGGTGTATAACCGTCATCCCGAGTTTGAAAAAGCCGCGATCGTGGAACGTATCGTGGAACCCGATCGGATTTTCACGTTTCGAGTACCTTGGACCGATGATAATGGACAAGTGCATGTGAATATTGGTTACCGTGTACAGTTCAACGGGGCCATTGGCCCTTACAAGGGGGGGATTCGTTTCCACCCTTCTGTTTCGCTCTCGTCCCTCAAATTTTTAGGTTTCGAGCAAACGTTTAAAAACGCGCTTACCACGCTCCCCATGGGCGGTGGAAAGGGCGGGTCGGATTTCTCACCCAAGGGGCGTTCTCAGTCGGAGATCATGCGCTTTTGCCAAGCATTCGTTACCGAGCTATGGCGTGATTTAGGCCCCGATACCGATGTGCCCGCTGGGGACATAGGGGTGGGTGCCCGCGAGGTGGGGTACATGTTTGGCATGTACAAGAAATTGGCCCGTGCCCACACGGGAACCTTCACCGGAAAAGGTTTATCGTTCGGTGGTTCCCGTTTACGTCCTGAAGCGACCGGCTTTGGCGCGCTTTACTTCGTGGAGAAGATGTGCGCCGCGCATGGGATCGACTTGAAAGGAAAAACGGTAGCGGTCTCCGGCTTCGGAAACGTGGCGTGGGGCGCGGTGACAAAGGCGACAGAATTAGGCGCGAAAGTAGTGGCCATCTCTGGTCCCGATGGTTATATTTACGACGAAACGGGGATCAACACCCCTGAAAAGATCGCTTATATGTTGGAGTTGCGCGATTCGGGGAACGACGTGGTAGCTCCCTATGCCGAAGAATTTCCAGAGGTGGTGTTTTATCCCGGTAAGAAACCATGGGAGCTGAAAGTAGATATCGCGTTACCATGTGCCATCCAGAACGAGTTGAACTTGGAAGATGCCAAACAGTTAAAGGCCAACGGGGCCATCCTCGTGGCGGAGGTTTCCAACATGGGATGTACCGCCGAGGCAGTGGATTATTTCTTGGAAAATGAAATGTTGTTTGGACCCGGCAAGGCGGTCAACGCGGGCGGCGTGGCCTGTTCTGGTTTGGAGATGACGCAGAACGCGATGCATATTTCCTGGAGCAACGAGGAGGTGGACAAGTGGTTGCACCAGATCATGAGCGATATTCACGAGCAGTGTGTGACTCACGGTAAAAATGGCGACTATATCAACTACGTGAAAGGAGCCAATATTGCCGGTTTCATAAAGGTAGCCAACGCCATGATGGCGCAGGGGGTCGTGTAATCGAACCAATTGCCATCCAATTTGTTCGATATATAGAGTAATCGTTATTTATTCATTACTACACCATTAAACTTGTACAAATTATGGCAAACTCTACAATCACACAACTTTTAGGAGATCAGAGTGAATACCTCTTGAATCACGAGAGCAAGACAGTCGACAAATCGTTGATTCATACCACGGGACCCGATGTAATTGATAGGTTGTGGATCGACTCCGACCGGAATATTCCGACGTTGAACAACCTACAGCGGCTATTTGCTCATGGACGTTTAGCGAATACCGGTTATTTATCGATCCTACCGGTGGATCAGGGGATCGAGCATACCGCTGGGGCCTCGTTTGCTCCTAATCCACAATATTTCGATCCGGAGAATATCGTTAAACTGGCCATCGAAGCGGAGTGCAATGCGGTGGCATCCACGTTTGGCGTGTTGGCGTCTGTAGCTAGAAAATATGCCCATAAAATTCCCTTCGTGGTAAAACTCAATCACAACGAGCTGCTCACCTATCCCAACTCTTATAACCAAGTGCTTTTTGGCTCCGTCGAGGAGGCGTGGAACATGGGTGCCGCTGCCGTGGGTGCTACCATCTACTTCGGGTCGGAAGAGAGCCGCCGTCAAATAGTGGAGGTGGCTGAGGCGTTCGAGTACGCGCACGAACTGGGGATGGGCACCATCTTGTGGTGTTACCTACGCAACAACGATTTCAAAAAGGATGGGGTAGACTATCATAACGCGGCCGACCTCACGGGGCAGGCCGATCATCTCGGTGTGACAATCAAGGCCGATATCATCAAGCAGAAACTGCCCACCAACAACGGGGGATTCAAAGCGATTGGTTTCGGGAAGACAAATCCCGGCATGTACGATCGGCTCAGTTCCGATCACCCGATTGATCTATGCCGTTATCAAGTGATCAATGGTTATATGGGCCGGATCGGGTTGATCAATTCAGGAGGAGAATCGCGTGGCGAGACCGACCTGTCTGAAGCGGTTTATACCGCCGTCGTGAACAAACGGGCCGGGGGAATAGGGCTTATAGCCGGGCGCAAGGCCTTCCAAAAACCGATGGAGGAGGGGGTCGAGTTGATCCGCGCCATCCAAGATGTTTATTTGGACAGCGCGATCACCCTCGCGTAATATTTCTTTCAATACAATTTTCCGTTCTTCCAAGTTAATTTTTCTCCCCAAAATGGAAGAATGGTATTTTCACCGATGCATCGTGAGAGTGTGGTTGTCGCCGAGAACAAACTTGTATGTTTTTCCTTTTTCGGTCGTGGTTTCCACGATCGAATCCCGGTACTTTATCACGATCGGGTTTCCAAGTCTGGAATATACAGAGAATAGAGTGAGTTCCCCGTTGGCCCAGGTAATCTCGGTTTCGAAGCCTCCTCGTGCCAAGAGCCCCTTTACGCTTCCGCTATCCCACGCTTTGGGCAGGGCGGGCAACAGGGTGATATTTCCCGCGTGCGATTGCAGCAACATCTCAGCAATGCCGGCTGTTCCCCCGAAGTTCCCGTCGATCTGGAATGGCGGATGGGTGTCGAAGAGGTTGGGAAGCGTGGATTTCCGCAGCAGCTCGTTCAGATGATGGTGCGCGTTTTCGCCATCGTGCATTCGGGCATAAAAATTGATGATCCAAGCGCGACTCCATCCCGTGTGCCCACCGCCGGCCGACAGGCGATTCTGTAAGGTCCTCCCCGCCGCTTCAAACAGCTCGGGAGTCCCCGGGGTAATTTGTGTTCCAGGGTGTAACCCCAGGAGGTGCGACATGTGGCGGTGTCCCGGTTCTGCTTCCTCGTAGTCTTCAATCCACTCTTGAATGCCCCCGTTTCGTTTCGAGACTTTTATTTCCGGCAGGTCGTCGAGAACGTGATTCAACGTGTCGACGAATGCCTCATCCACCTGCAGAAGGCTGGCAGCAGCAATACAGTTCTTGAATAGCTCGCTAATGATTTGCACATCCATCGTGGCAGCATAGGTAATATTCGACCGATTTCCCGTTTCGGGATCAATAAAGATATTCTCGGGTGAGTTCGAAGGAGCCGTTACCCAGCGCCCTTCTTGATCTCGAATCAAGAAATCAAGCACGAACTGTGCGGAGGATTTCATGAGGGGATAAATCTGATTTTCAAGAATCTGTTTGTCACCGGTAAACGCGTAATGCTCGAAAAGTTGGAATGCCATCCAAGGCCCTCCCATCGGGAAACACCCCCACACCCCGTCCATGATGGCAGTCCTCCCGAACGCGTCGGTAAGATGATGCACGGTCCAGCCACGTGCACCGTAAGTTTCATGGGCAGTTACACCTCCCGGCTCCTGCAGTTGTTCCATGAAATCAATCAACGGCAATTCTGTTTCGGGTAGGTTGCACACGCCCGCGGGCCAGTAATTCATCTGCAGATTGATATTGGTATGGAAATCGGCATTCCAAGGAGCCTGAAACTTGTCGTTCCATACACCTTGTAGGTTAGCCGGAAGCCTGCCGGGCGAACGCGAGCTTCCCATTAAAAGGTAACGTCCGTATTGAAAGTAGAGGGCTATTAGGCCCGGGTCGTTCGCCCCTTCCTGCATCGCTTTTAGCCTTGTATCGGTGGGTAAATCGGAGAGGGTAGGGTTCTCGCCCAAGTCGAGGCTTACACGATGAAAGAGAGGTTGGTACTCTTCGAGATGCTCCCTCAAGAGTTGCTTGTATGATTTTTGTCCCGCTTTCGAGAGGATATTCATACACACCTGTTCAGGGTTGATGGAGCGATCGAAATTTAATAGCGAAAGGTTGTAATCGGTCGCCGCGGTAAGCAGCAACACCGCTTCCGAAGCCCCCTCGATACGAATCGAGTCCGCCTCCATTATCACGTTCCCTCCTGTGGGAATCACCTTCAGCGCGGCACAAAAACGCATGTGTTTCCCACCCGGCCCCCTTTCCGGATCATCCGGGTCGTTTATTTGCCCCCTCATTATCAACCCCTTCTCCCATGTTTCTGTCACGGCATCCTGTTCTCTTTCAAGGCGAAGGGTTGCATTCAACCTTGATTTTCCGGACGGTTTCAAGCGGATCACGATTAAGTCACCGGGTGCTGACGCGAATACCTCCTGCAGGTAGGTGGTTTCTAATGAATTGAAACTCGTTCTGGAGATGCCGCTTGAAAGATCCAATTCGCGGCGGTAGTCGGTTGTATCGCTGTTGGGGTAAACGATCATTAAATCACCCAATGTTTGGTTGGAGCGTACTCTCGGGGGCGTGCTCAACATGGTTTGGCCGATCAATTTTTCTGCCTCCTCGAGTTTGCCATCCAGTATCAATTGTTGTATGGTAGGCAAACTTTCCAATGCCATTGGGTTGTTGCTGTTGAGGCGTGTACCTGCCCACAAACTCTCTTCGTTCAATTGTATCCGTTCGTTCCACGGGTTACCGAAGACCATGGCCCCGAGCCGGCCATTTCCCACCGGCAACGCCTCCGTCCATTCGATTGCCGGGCGCGTGTACCATAGACGGAGCGTTGATTCCGTTTCCCGTTGTTGGAAACCACCTTCCCGTTGTTCGCATCCACTAGCGATCAACAACCCGAAGAGTATCGAAAGGAACAAATATCGGTTCATTTACATACGTTTATCGTGACTTAGTCGAAATTTAATAAGTTCTTAATCCTCGTCCGAATAGAGAATTAAAGCGTGGGAAAGCCATTTTTCCAGAAAACCTCCTTGTTTGATATGTACCAGCTCTTACCTTTATCGTTATTCCCTTGGAAGAACAAGTAGGTCCGGCCATCAGAATCTGTAAATATGTGAGGATGCCCCGATTCGCTCTCGTTCCATTCACCCGGCTCCCCATTCGGTAAAAATGGTTCATCAAACAACCTTTCCCATCTGAGTCCATCGTCACTCACGGCCACTCCTACTTGTTGCGGCCAGTTGTTGTATGCTCCCGCGTAAAACATGTACATCCTACCGTCCTGTAGGGTAATCGACGAGCCTTCGATACACTCGCCCTCCCAGTCTAATTCGGGATAAAGGATAGGAGCATCGATCGGTTCTTGCCAATCTTCCCTATTGAAGTTGGTCTCGAGCGGTGCCACAGCCACCCCTACCATTTGTATCTTAAAATCGGGATCCCGTGTCGCGTAATAAAGAAAATATTGCCCGTTGAACTCATACACTTCGGCGTCGATAGCCCGGCCACAATTCCAGTCGCCCGTGGGCCTGAAAATAGGATTTGTTTCGTTCCGTGTGAAGTGGACCCCGTCGTCGGAAACCGCGTGGCAGATAGCATCGTTTCGCCCGTTGCCATAAGTTTGATAGAAAAGATGCACTTTGCCATCCCTGACCAACGCACCCGGTGCACACAATCCGTTTTTTTCATACTCTGCTCCCGGGTAAGGAACAATCTCTCCAATTTTATCCCAATCGATCAGGTTATCACTCTCCGCGATACCGATGTTCCACCCGGAGTTTTCGTCCCCTTTCAGGGGAGGAATTGAGAAATACATTATGTAGCGGCCCTCGAAATGAACCACGTGCGGATCTTTGGAGAATGGCACTCCTGTACGTGAAGTGTCGCCAAACATCATCATACCCTGTTGCCCTGGTTTGTCTTTTTCCGTGCAACAATATAAAGTTAGCGCGACCACAAGTAACGCCAATATTTGTTTTAACATAGTATCGATTTTGTAAAGTTGCATAAATACTATTGTTGTTTATATGTTATGTTGATTTTTGTATGCAGCGAATTACTCGAGCGGTTCCCCCCATTCCTCCGGGTTGAAAGGGTCAAAGTAGTAGATTCCCAACTCATCGTAAAGCGATAAATGATCGCCGAGCCGTTCTTCGTAATCAGAGAAGCTGCTATTGGATCCCCATGCTGCTTCCGACAGCGCGCTAATTCTCGGGAACATCATAAAGTCGAAGCGTTCCGGCGTCCGGATAACTTCAGTCCACAAGTTAGCTTGAATACCCAACACCTGCGAGACTTTCTCCTTCGCGTAGTGATCTGCATCGAAAGTGTACACACCCTCTAAGTCGCTATAAGCTCCTGCCCAACGACGTCCTACTTCATGAATATCGTGCTGCACGAAATCAAAGTATAGCGGGATTCTGGGGCAAAGCACCACTTGATAATTTCTATCCAATGCTTTTTGCAGGTAGTCCGGTTGATCGTGTCGCCACCAAAAGATAATCGTTTGATCGGTAGGGAGATCAATATCTGCCACTTCGTCCCATGCCAAGAGCTTGTTTCCCATCGCGAAGAGCGAATCCGCCATGCGTACCATGAAGTGCTCTTCCACTTCGGCAAGATCGGTGTAATTGTTTTCCGCCATCAGTTGTTGGATTCCCTCTATCTCGTTCCATTGTTGGTTACCGAAGTGCACTTCGTCCCCTCCCAGGTGGATCATTTGCGAGGGGAAAAGCACATCCACCTCCTTGAGTATATCTGTCAGGTACTGGTAGGTTCCTTCCAGTCCCGGGTTAAACGTGAAATGGGGATAACGTTCCGAGCCACCACCGCTAAATTCGGGATAAGCTCGATTAGCCGCGCGTGCATGCCCCGGCATATCAACTTCAGGTATCACCGTTATTTTCCGATCCGCGGCATATTTCACGATCTCCTTTATATCTTCCTGGGTATAATACATGGGTGCTGCATCGGGGTCGGTTTGATTGCCAATTCCCCCGATGTATGTAAGCAGGGGATATTTTTTAATTTCGATTCGCCAACCGGGCTCATCGGTTAAATGCCAGTGAAACCGGTTCAGTTTGTAAAAAGCCATCCAGTCCAGTAGCGATTTCACTTTCTCTTTCCCGAAAAAATGACGAGACTCATCCAGCATCACTCCTCTCCAATCATGCTTGGGGAAATCCTCGATATTCCAGCAGGGGATTGCTTCGGAAGATGAAAACTCAATAAGTTGCAACAAAGAAATGATTCCATTAAAAATGCCCTCTTCCGTACCCGATTCAATCCGGATGGAATTGTTGCTCATGTTTAAAGTGTATGCTCCTTTCCTCGTGTCATCTCCCGTGAGCACCAGCGAAATTCCACTCTCTTTCAGCCCCTTGCCCATGGGCAGGGTGAGTGCTTTATCTTCAAAGATTTTCGCTTGTAAAAAGTGCGCTTCATCAGCCAATAGGGGATTATCGAAATAAATGGACACATCGCTGTTTAAATGGAAGGTAGCGTTTTGTGCCCGATAGTTTTGTGGAATAGGGATGATAGATGGTTTTTGCTGGGCGGTTAGGATAAAATAGCCCATCAAAAACGCGAGAATAAGCGTTGATTTCTTCATTGAATTATTTTTTTATATCTTGTAATTACTGATTTTTCACGTGGATATCTGCCCATTTAATGTACTGTTCCCAGTCGTACGCGGTAACCGCGTGTTTGCCGCTTCGAATATGATAGGCGACACTGTTGTGGATAGGGTGGTGGATACCCGGCATCTGTTCATCGTCGATACCACTTTTGCCGAACAATTTATAAACGGGAGTGGCATAAAAGCCCGATAGGAATTCACCTTTCGGGTCCGCCCATTGATCCTCCTCGGCACTCGCTATATATACCGGACGAGGTGCCATCAAGGCTATTAACGCGTGTTGATCGACCGGAAGTGCCTCTTCATTATCATTGTAGATGTTGAAGTTGTCACAAAACCAATGAGGGAACGCGTTATTGATAATTTCCAATGTCTCCCCAAACTTTCGTTTCGATAACGCGGCACCCCCGCATCCTGAATTATTTGAAATGGCTCCTGCAAATCGTTCATCAACAACCCCCGCCCACAACGATGTTTTCCCCAGTCGAGAATGTCCAAACGTGACAACCTTCGACGCGTCCACGCCGGGGTCTTGTTCCAGGTAATCCATTGCCTTGGTCAAGCCCCATGCCCATGCCGAGATGGCTCCCCATTCGTTATCCAGCGGTTTATCTTGGCCTTCGTTATAAAAGAGCGGGTGAATACCATCGCTAAAATCATCTCGATCGGGATCTACTTCCCCGTAATAGATTGTCGCGAGGCCATAGCCGGCATCGATCATTTTTTCTACCTGCCAGTTCTCCGTTTGGGCACCTCTTGACTCCTCCGTCAAACGGTGCTCGGTGATGCCATACGTGTTGTTATTACGTGCCCAAGCATTTGAGATGCGAATGTTAGGATCGTTGTAGACTATATGGTTACCGTAAAAGTTATACCCCAGGAACATGGGTGCTTTTTCCACGTTATTCGGGAGATAGAGAAGGATGTTAAACGAAAGCTTTTTACCGTTATTTTCAACGTGGATATCCACTTGTTTTCTTTTAGCCTTCCCGTTAATTGCACCGGTGCCTTCTTCAATGACTTCCCACTTGGTTATTGCTAAATCACCCGGG
>Ga0209075_1000441_pt1 | contig 39961 bp, 30 predicted proteins | sample Stecom2011_FD_187523 | JGI IMG/M metagenome (GOLD analysis project Ga0209075, IMG submission 187523) | Agricultural soil microbial communities from Utah to study Nitrogen management - Steer compost 2011 (SPAdes) (version 2) | ecosystem: Environmental > Terrestrial > Soil > Agricultural land...
TTGTGATAAGCCTTCTTGCTTATTTACTTTTTTTAGCTTTGATTTCTTTTTTAACCACTCGAAATAAAACCGACAATGAATCCTTTTTCATGGGGTCCAAAAAATCTCCATGGTATATTGTATCTGTGGGGATGATCAGTGCTTCTATTTCTGGAATTTCTGTGGTCTCTGTGCCCGGAATGGTTCGCTCATTAAACTTCACTTACATGCAAATGGTTATAGGTTTCTTTTTTGGATATTGGGTGGTGGCCGCTCTTTTATTGCCAATTTACTATAAGCTCAATCTCACCAGTATTTACGGATATTTAGGCAATCGCTTTGGTCTATACACGCACAAAACAGGGGCATTATTTTTCTTGCTTGGAAAGGCGGTGGGGGCATCGGCAAGGCTTTATGTGGTGGTACTAGTGCTTCAGGAGTTTGTTTTCAAAGCCTTAGGTTTTCCTTTTGAAGCCACCATCTTCTTTACGCTTTTAGTGATTTACCTCTATACTTTTAAAGGTGGCATCAAAACCATAGTATGGACGGATTTTTTTCAAACGATCGCATTATTGGTCGCCGTATCTCTAATTTTACTTAAAACCATACAGTTGATGGATTTGAATGTTTTTTCTGCTGCGTCCACTGTGTTTCACAGTTCCTACTCTAATATTTTTGTATGGGGAGATTGGTCTAGCAAAAGTCATTTTTTCAAACAGTTCTTCAATGGAATCTTTGTGGTTATTGTGATGACCGGATTAGATCAAGATGTGATGCAAAAAAATTTAAGTTGCCGTACTTTAAAAGAGTCCAAAAAAAATATGCTATGGTATGGATTTTCTTTTATTCCCGTAAATTTGTTGTTTTTATCTCTGGGTGCGTTATTGCTTTTATATGCTTCTCAAAACTCAATAGTTTTGCCAGAAGTCAATGATTCTATTTTGCCTTTTTTTGTACCGCAATTTGGAACTTTGGTCTTGGTGTGTTTTGTCATAGGTATTGTTGCGGCAGCCTTTTCTAGTGTAGACTCGGCTTTAGCTTCTTTGACGACTTCGTTTATGGTGGACATTTTGCAAAGCAAAAAACACAATACTTTTAAAAACAGAGTTTTTGTACACTTGGCTTTTACACTTCTATTTTTCTTTTTGGTGCTTTTATTTAGAGCCTGGAACAGTAAAAGTGCTTTAGATGCTATATACACCATTGTTTCATATACTTATGGGCCAATTTTAGGGCTTTTTGCCTTTGGGCTATTCACTTCGTATTCCATTCGAGAAAAATGGGTGCCTTTAGTGGCTTTAGCCTCTCCATTCTTAGCTTTTTTAATCAAATTTTTAATCGAAACGCATTTTACTTATCGTTTTGGTTATGAGATTCTAATGTTAAATGGAGCCTTGTGCTTTTTGGGGCTTTGGATTTTATCTTACCCAAGAGTCCGTTTAAGGTGATTTCTTTAGTTCTTCTTTTTGTCGGATTCTCGCTTTTTCGCGAGCTGTTTTTCCAAAGATATTCATGTTTTTGAAAGGAAACAGTTTAATTTTTTTCCCATTATCGTCATACATAGCAAGACCGTCTTTATGAATAGCTCCACTCAAAGCATTTAACTTTGAAAGTAGTTCATTGATCTTTTCAATTTTTTCTGTAGTAGTGAGAAGATTTTGAATCTCTTCATGATTTTGTACTTTTAAAATATACTCATCGACTTTTTGGGTGGATTTTGACACAGAAGCCAAAACTTGCATGGCTTCTTGTATTTTTGCTTCGCTTTGTTCACTAATCTCTTGGATCAAAGTATCTGCTTGAAAGGCGGCTTCTAAAATTTGTTGTGATGCATTTTCTGTGCTTTGGAGCAATACATCAATTTGTTGGCTAGCCATTTTACTGGTTTTATCCAAATGAACTAATAGGCTTTCAATTTCTAACATTTTTTGATTATAAACTTCAATAATTGAAGGGGAGCTGGAGTCCCCATGCATTAAAAGTAAAGTCAATTCTCGTATTGTTTCCATTTGTTCTTTTAGATTTTCTATCAAATGTAGGGCTTCGGCTGTACCAGGTTGAAACTCGCCTTCAAACACATGTTTTGGAGGCAAGACTTTTCCTGTTTTAGATCGAATGATTTCGATTCGTCTTTGACCCATGAGAGAATAATTGCTATTGAGTATTCGAGTGCCCTCTCGAAGCACCACAGGGCTATTGAATTTTAGTGAAAGCCTGGCTTTATTGCCTAGCCACTGTATAGAACCAATTTGCCCCACATTAAAACCATCGATAGTCACAGCATCTTGGGGTTGTATAGAACCTAACTCTGTAAAATCTACAAAGACCTCGGGAGTATTAATTTGGTGTGCCATAAACATTTTGATAGCAATAAATGCCAATAAGAAGAGTAAAAAAATTAAAGAAAGGGCACCAATGGCTTTATCAGAGATTTTCATAGATTATCTAATATAATTAATTATATGGGGCTCTATGCCTTTTGACTCTTTTTTCTCACAAAATTAACTATATTTTATCCAATTCAAAATAGATCAAAGGATTTTTATGAGTGCTGATTCTAATAACACAAAGAAGAAAGTTGTTTTAGCTTATAGTGGTGGGCTAGACACATCAATAATCATTCCATGGCTAAAAGAAAACTATGACTGCGAGGTGATAGCCTTTGCCGCAGACCTAGGTCAAGGTGATATTAATGCCAAAGAACTCACCGAAAAAGCTTTAGCCACAGGAGCTTCTAAGTGCTTTGTTTTGGACTTGAGAAAAGAATTTTTAGAAGATTATGTATGGCCCACACTCAGAGCAGGTGCAAAATACGAATCTACTTATTTGTTGGGCACTTCTTTTGCTCGCCCTTTAATTGCAAAATATCAAGTAAAAATAGCCGAAGCTGAAGGAGCATACGCTGTAGCTCACGGAGCCACTGGTAAAGGAAACGATCAGGTTCGTTTCGAACTCACTTATGCCGCCCTCAACCCTTCTTTAGAGCTCATAGCTCCATGGAAAGATCCAAAATGGACTATCTCCAGTCGTGAAGAAGCCATTGATTATGCCAAATCCAGAAACATCCCTTTGGGTGGCATCAGCAAAGAAAAAATTTATTCCGAAGACGGCAATCTGTGGCATCTATCTCACGAAGGCGGGATCTTAGAAGACCCGGCAGTAGAGCACTCTTACGACATGCTTCAAATCACCAACACTTTAGAAGCTGCTCCACCTGTACCAGAGCATGTGACCATTACTTTCAAAAATGGAACACCGGTTTCTGTGAACGGCATGGAAAAAGACAGTGTTTCTTTGCTCACCTATCTCAATCGTGTAGCAGGAAAAAACGGCTGTGGAGTACTAGATATTGTCGAAAATCGCTTAGTAGGCCTCAAAAGTCGTGGTGTCTATGAAACTCCAGGTGGCTCTTTATTATACAAAGCCCACGAAAGTTTAGAACAATTAGTATTAGACAAAGAAACTTTATTCGAAAAGCAAAAACTATCCATGACCTACGCTAATTTAGTGTACAATGGCCAGTGGTTCACTCCTTTAAGACAAGCCTTAGACGCTTTTGTCACAGAAACTCAAAAAGTAGTGACTGGAGAAGTAAAATTAAAGCTTTACAAAGGAAACATTATCCCTGTAGAAGTCAAAAGCCCCTATAGTTTATACGACATGGAATTGGGAGGCTTCTCCGATGTAGAAATGTACGATCAAAAAGATGCCACAGGCTTCATTCGTTGCTTTGGACTACCCATGAAGACCAGAGCACTCCTCTTAGGAGACAAAACCAATATCGACTTTGGAAAAACTCAAGAGTTTTAAACCACTTTAAAATAAAACCAATAAATACAATCAAGACAAGTTCCCCTGAGCTTGTCTTTTTTTATAAAGCACTATCAATAATAGCAGAACCAAGCACCGTATCTTCTTGGTACAAACAAACAATTTGCCCAGGAGTGACAGAAGCTTGTGGACTATCAAAAACTAACGATAAAGATCCAGAATCAGTCCAAGAGTATTCAGCATCGGCCAAATTTTTACCATGCCTAATTTTCACCTTTGCCTTTCCATTTTTTTGATCCAAAGGTATAGCCAAATTATTAAACTCACTCGCCAACAGCGTCTTAGAAAAAAGCTCTGGATGTGTCCCAAGCACCACTTGATTCTTCACAGGATCCAATCGAATCACATACAAAGCCTCTTTTAAACCACCAATGCCAAGCCCTTTTCGCATACCGATAGTATAGTGGATAATCCCCTTGTGTCTTCCAAGCACTTCGCCTTTAGTATTCACAAAATCACCTGGCAAAAGGTCTTTTTCCTCAAAAAGCAAAGAATAATCACCGCATTGAATAAAATCTTGGCTCTCTCCCTTTTGAACCAACTCCTCAAAACCTTTTTCAACCGCCAGTTTTTTAACATCCTCTTTAAGAAAATTTCCAAGAGGAAACAACACCTTTTTCAACTGTTCTTTTTTTAATCTCGACAAAAAATAAGTCTGGTCTTTGGAAGGATCTTTAGCACACTTCAAAAACTCTTCATTTTCTATAACCGCATAGTGTCCAGTCGCAAAATAATCAAAATCTACACCCAATTCTCTAGCACTATCCAATAAAAAACCAAACTTCATCAACTGATTGCATTTCACACAAGGATTTGGAGTACGCCCCACCTTATACTCATCTCTAAAATAGTCAATCACCGCCTTACGGTATTGCTTGGCCAGCGGAACAATCACATGCTCAATACCCAATTTTTGAGCTGTCTTCTGTGTTTGCTCCAAAGTAAACACCTCTTGTGGACCAAAACACCCCTTAGCCCCAAGAGGAATATTAAAAGACGGATCCCACAAACTCATCGTAATCCCTACCACATCGTGCCCTTGCTCCTTGAGCATCAAAGCCACCATAGCAGAATCCACACCGCCACTAAAACCAACTGCAACTTTCATTTTTCACCATATACTCTAAAACAGAGTCAAAAACAGGAGCATAAACCTGTCAAAAACAATATAGAAAATAAACCAAACCCTTGAATCCGCACTCAACAAAAAATGAAAAAAACAAACACGCAAAATATCGCAAGAAAAAAAATAACGCAAAATCAAATAAATTCTTTATGGATGAAGTCTCACACACGCCTGGCTTTTATTAAGTAGGAAGTTAAAAGCTGTAAGTTGAAAGTGTTTACAGATAAACAGCATTTTCTAACACGAATTTCGCACCGTATTCCTCCGAATTTCGAAGAGTCCATCCCAAATCTCAACTCGCATCCCCGCATTTCTGGCACGATTTTCGCACCATATTCCTCCGAATTTCGCACCGTCCTCTTCCGATTTTCCATAACATCTCTAACACTTCCTGGTGGTCTCGTGAAAAGGATTGCATTCGATTTGAAATGAGTTGTTCTACTGATTTCGGAACAATTGATTATTTACATATCTACACCGCAGAAAAGGGCGACCATTCGCCTGAGAAGCTCCACCCGACATACTCTGTTTTTCAAACCAGTAGCCAAACACTTTCTGTTAAGATTCCTCTAAAAGATTTTCGCTATGTTCGTGCCGAAAGTGAAACCTCTAAAGGCCATTTTGCTCTCACAAGCGCTGCATTTGCTAAAGAAATCTGAATCTAAAATTGTATTCGAATTTCTGTTCCTTTATTTTCTTTAGAATCTAAAATCACTTTTGCGTAATGGGACTCGGCAACATGTTTTACAATAGCTAGGCCCAAACCCGTTCCACCCGTTTCTTTAGATCGACTTTTATCTACACGATAAAAGCGTTCAAAGATTCGTTCCTGACTTTTTTCTGGAATACCAATTCCAGTATCTCGCACAGAAATACTTTTTTCATCGACAAGAACTAATACTGACCCGCCTTCACGATTATAACGAATCGCATTATCCATTAAATTATAAACCATTTCAAAAAGTAAGCGCCGATTGCCTTGTATTTTTGTTGCAATACCTTTTACTTCCATCACTATCTTTTTTGAAGCTGCTATTGGCTCTAATGAAGAAGCACATTCTTCTGCAACCGAGAATAAATCTACAGAATCTTTGGGCACTTCTTCAAATCTAACCTCATCTAATTCTGCTAACTTCATTATATCTTCTGTAAGCATAAGCATTCGCTTGGATTCCTGATGAATTTTACTTGCAAAACGAGGAACGTCTTCTGTTTTTACCATATTATTTTCAATCATCTCAGCATAGCCGAGAATAGAAGTCAATGGTGTTTTTAATTCATGAGAAGCATTGGCTGTAAATTCTCGACGCAATTGTTCTACTTTATTTTTTGCAGACAAGTCCATAAAAAGACAAATGACTCCCACAAATTCGCTTAACACAATCACTGGACTTGCAAGCACTTGATATTGCTTTCCATTTAAAGAGATCTCTTCTGAAATGCGCTTACCTAAGAAAGCCTTATCAATAAGGTTGTTTAAATGCAAGTTACGAGAATAATAAATAATATGACGAAGTTCGTGTTCTTCTGGAACATGGAGTAGCGTGCTTGCTTCTTCATTAATCATCACTACACTTTTATTTTCATCCAGAAACAATAACCCTTCGGGCATGTTCTTCATCAAAACAGACAATTTTTCTTTTTCATTAGCAAGACGTTTTAATTCATGTTGCGTATTTTTACGCTGTTTATTTATTTCAACAATAAAAGGAACCAGCTCATGATAAATAAGGGTATCATCATCAACGACATGTTCTGAATCTAAGCGAGTAATCATTTCGTGAATTGGTTTTAAAAAAAGCTTTGTGAGCCAAAAAGCAGATATAATAGACAATAATACAATGGCGACAAAAAGCAGAATTAAGAATGGATATACAGAAGAGAAAATAGAGAATAAATTTGTTTTTCTCATCGAGAGTCTTAGTACATGACCATCGGGAAGCTTCTGTGCAAAATAATACACATCCGTTTCTAATGTACTGGAAAATCTAAAACTTTCACCAGAGCCTGTTTTTAAAGCACTTTGAATTTCTGAGCGATTTAAATGGTTTCCCATTTCTGCTGATTCCTTTTCACTTTCAAAAAGAACATGACCTAAGGAATCAATCAGCGTAATTCGAATAATATCAGAGACAAAAGGAGCAAGACTTTCTGGTCCTTCTAAATACGAGTACACTTGAGTAATAACTCGCGATTCTTCTTGCAAATACTCTTTAACTTGATTTTCCATTCTATAATAAAACGCCCCTGCCGTCACAAGAATCGCAATGACTGCCGAGAAAATACCCATGTAAAATAAATTAAGACTAATTCGATCATTCATATAACTCTTCCGCCTTATAACCTACATTGCGTACGGTTTTAATAATAGAACGATGTTTCTTTAATTTCTGACGCAATGTTTTTATATGCATATCCACGGTTCTCGTTTCCAATAAAAAATCAACACCCCAAATTTTATCCATTAATTGTTGCCTTGAAAAAACAATTCCAGGATTAGAAACAAGTACTCTTAATAATTCAAATTCTTTATAAGTTAAATCGCATACATAGCCATCGATCGTTACTGTATGCTTTAATACATCTATTTCCACAGGTCCTAAAACAACATTTTCTTCTGCACTTTGAGTTGCTGTGCGACGTAAAAGGGCTTTCACTCTGGACAAAAACTCCATGATTCCAAAAGGCTTGACTAAATAATCATCTGCTCCAGAATCAAGTCCCTTGACTTTGTCTAATTCAGTTGTTCTAGCGGTTACAAAGATGACTGGAATTGATTTAGTCGCTGGGTTCTTCCTGATTTTACTGAGAATAGAAAGACCATCTTCATTAGGGAGCATAATATCTAAAATAATCAGATCTGGTTTTTGCATTGATAATGCTTTAAAAAAGGCAACGGGTTCTCCAAAAGCCATCACGCTATAACCCGCTCCAGTCAATGCGTAGGTTTCCATTTCTCGAATTTCAGAATCATCTTCCACTAAAAAAACTTTCATTATTTCCCTTTCATATCTTCATCATGTCCAATATAGCCACAGCCATTACGCTCTCCAGTTATAGAGAAAATGACCCATTTAGCAACATTCACTGCATGATCACCAATACGTTCAAAATACTTCGCTATCATTAATATATCAATTATTTTTTCCCCTTTTTCCATGTTTTCACGAATTGCAGTAATTAGATTGCGCCGAACGGAATCAAATAAATCATCTACCACATCATCATATTCACAGACGGCTTTGGCGAGCTCCAAATCTTTCTTTACAAAGGCATCCACACTTTCTGTAACCATTTTTCGAGTGGCATCTGCCATTAAGGAGATATATTTTAATTCTAAGCCTTTTTCAGAGTCTGCAGGAAAAGTCAGTACTATTTCTGAAATATCTGCACATTGATCCCCTATGCGTTCAAGGTCTGAAACCATTTTTAAAACGGCTGAAATTAAACGCAAATCCCTTGCTACTGGTTGCTGACTAAGCAATAGTTTTAAGCAAAGTGTTTCTATTTCTTTCATTTTTTGATCAATTTCTCGATCAAATTCAATGTTTTTTTCGGCCACTTCTCGATTTTCATGAACCAAGGCATCAATGGCATGTTCTAAGGCTTCTTCTACTAAAGCCCCCATTTCCGTAACTCCTTGATTAAGTTTTTCTAATTGGATATCAAAACGAGCTCTCATTATCCAAACCTCCCTGTAATATAATCTTCTGTTCGTTTATCTTTTGGAATAGAAAAAAGCGTTTCTGTCTCATTAAATTCAATCATTTCTCCTAATAGGAAAAAGGCCGTTTTATCTGAGATTCGAGTGGCTTGTTGCATATTATGCGTCACAATTACAATCGTATATTTTTTCTTCAATTCTAATACTAAGTCTTCTATTTTTGCCGTAGAAATTGGGTCTAAGGCACTCGTAGGTTCATCCATTAATAAGACTTCTGGTTCTACAGCCAAAGCTCTTGCTACGCATAAACGCTGCTGTTGTCCTCCCGACAAACTTAAAGCGTTTTTCTTTAGTCGGTCTTTTAATTCATCCCAGATTGCCGCATTTTTCAAAGAGGTTTCTACGATTTCATCTAACTTGACTTTGGAGCGAATGCCGTGAGTCTTTGGACCATAAGCAACATTTTCATATATGCTCATTGGAAAAGGATTTGGCTTTTGAAACACCATCCCTACCCTTTTGCGTAAAGCATTCACATCTATTTTACCGTATATATTTTGCCCATCTAGTAAAATTTCACCTTCTATACGACAACCTTCTATTAAATCATTCATCCGATTGAGTGATTTTAATAAGGTCGATTTACCACAACCTGAGGGTCCTATAAACGCTGTGATTTCATTCTTTTCGATATCTAAATTCACATTTTTTAACGCCTGGAACTGCGTGTAAAAAAGATTCACATTTTTAATATTAATTTTTGCTGTCATGATTTTTTCTCTATTTTTTTTGCCATCATTGTGGAGAGCATATTAATTAATAGAACAATTCCTAAAAGCATTACGGCTGTTGCGTATGCTTGGTTTGTATGTAAACCCTCTTTCGATAAGGCATACATGTGTACAGAAAGAGTTCGACCTGAAGACAATAAATTTTTTGGAAGCTCTGCAACAGTACCTGCAGTGTATATCAAAGCGGCAGTTTCTCCCACAATTCGACCTATGGATAATATAATTCCTGCTAAAATACCTGGTATTGCCGTAGGTAAAACGATTCTAAAAACAGTCCTTAATTTACCAGCGCCTAAACCGAAACTTCCTTCACGAAAAATATCGGGAACTGCCTTCAAGGCTTCTTCAGTAGTCCGCATCATTAAAGGTAAAATCATAATCGCCACCGTAAAAATACCCGCCAGCAGAGAATACCCCATTTTTAATGAGGTTACAAAAAACAGCATACCAAACAAGCCATAAACAATCGAAGGGATTCCAGCTAGCGTTTCTGCCGTAATACGAATCACTCCAACCATTTTATTTCCGCGTTTGGCATACTCCACTAAATAAATGGCTGAAAAAATTCCAAATGGAACCGATATTAAAAGAGCTCCTATAACCATAATAATTGTATTGACTATAGAAGGCATGAACGAAACATTTTCAGAATTATAAGTCCATGAAAACAAATCAAGCGATAGGTATGGAATCCCCTTAAGTAAAATATACCCTATTAAAAAGAGGAGCGTAAAACACGTCACTGCTGTAGCTAAAATGACTAAAACTTTTAAGAATAAAGAAAAAGGATATTTTAAATACATATTCAATGTCATCTTTTAGCCCTCTTCATAAAAGAAAATGAAAGATTGATAATTAGAATAAAAACAAAGAGTACAACCCCTGTTCCTATAAGTGCCTCTCGATGTAAATCAGCGGCATACCCCATTTCTAAAACGATATTTGAAGTTAATGTCCGTGCGCCATTCAAAATGCCGTTAGGGATTCTCGCCTGATTCCCTGCCACAAGAATCACTGCCATCGTTTCACCAATCGCGCGACCAATGCCTAAAACCACGCCCGCCATGACACCAGAAGTAGCTGCAGGCAATACGACAAAAAAAATACTCCGTTCATGCGTGGCACCAAGAGCAAGTGCTCCTTCATAATATGAAGATGGAACAGCACGCAAAGCGGATTCAGCAACCCCTATAATCGTAGGTAAAATCATTATTCCAAGAAGAACAGACGCGGTTAAAATACTACTTCCAGAGCCTCCTAAGTGTACCCTTACAAAAGGAACCAGAACGACCAAGCCGAAAAAGCCATACACGACAGAAGGAATTCCTGCTAATATATCAATGGCTGGTTTTAATATTTTATGTAGGCGTGGTGGACAAAATGAAGCCATAAAAACCGCCGTCAAAACGCCAATCGAAACCCCAATTAATATGGCTCCCGCGGTAACATATAAACTTCCCAAAATCATTGGGAAAATTCCAAAACTGGCTGGTTCATCCGTTGGTGACCATTCTGTGCCAAACAAGAAAGAAAAAACACCTATTTTACCGATGGCAGGAAGGCCTCCAGCAAAAAGGAACACACATATTAAAATAACTGCAAAGATAGAGAAAAGAGCGGCGCCCAAAAAGACGCCCTCCATTATTTTCTCTTTATATTTTGCAACCAGATTATTCAATGACCGCCTCCCAATTGCGTATGAATCCGGTGAAAACTTCACGAACTTGTGACATGGAAAGTGTTTTTAGTGGATTTTTATTATTGACAATCACAGCGATCCCATCCATTGCAATGACTGTACTTTGAAGAACTTCTTTTTCACTTTCTTTTAAAGCCCTTGAAGCCATTCCTATATCGCAAGTGCCTTCTTTTGCAGCGACCATGCCTGCTGAGGAATCATTTGTTTGAATTTCAATCTGAGCATTACTATTAATCGCTAAATACGCTTCTTTTAATTTTTCCATCACTGGAGACACCGAAGAAGAACCAGCAATTACAATTTTACCTGATGGTTTTTTCCCTGCATATTTTGTTCCAGATTGAACGGCTACATAACCATTTTTCTCCACTACCGCTTGCCCTTCATCACTTAAAATAAAGGCAATAAAATCTTCTGCCACCGCACTCACCTTCCCTTTTGTGGCAATATTAAATGGGCGTGCAATCGGATAAGCACCGCTTTTCACTGTTTCTACATTGATAGGGTTTCCATTGACTGCAATGGCCTTCACAGAAGAATTCAAAGACCCTAAAGAAATATATCCAATAGCATACTCATTACCGGCCACATTACTCATCACGGCTTGAGTTCCATCAATGGTCAAAGCCTCTTTAGATGTATTATCCTTCTTTTTCCCATTTTCTTTGATTAAAATGCCCGTTAATTCCACAAAAGCATCTCGAGTCCCAGACCCCTGCTCTCTAGTGACCACAAAAATTTCTCGCTTAGAATCAAAAGCGGACTCTTCTTTTTTTGTTTGTGTTTTTTTATCTTCCGAATCACAAGCTATAAATAGGGCCATTAAGGCTAAGCCAAGTGATAAGGTGATGATTTTTTTGAGCTGTGTATTCATTTTACTTACTCCTATGAATTGTTTCATAGGAGTAAGATAGAGTCTCTATGTAAAATGAACCGAAAGGCTAATGTAAAATCAAAGTAAAGGAATTCTTTATAAATTGTTTTAAAGAATTGCTTATTTAATCCAACCCAACAGAAACAAGCAAATTCTTGGCAATTATCACCAAATTGAACAATAAAACTACTGCCAATTTATAATCACGGAATCTGTTTGATTCATTGGCAACACACGCTTGTTTTCTAAAACTGTGCCAGTTCTCTTAAACTTTAATGTGTCTGGAAGCATGTTAGAGCTATCTGGAAGCAGTAAGGTGGTTGTCCATTCAAAACAAGGAATGACACCTTCATCTTCTTCTGGGCCACAAATATCGGCATTGCTTACTTTTTCATCAATAAAGACTTCACCCGAATCGCGATCTAAGCGACGAATCCGAAGAGCACTACCTCGCTCTTGATAAGATTCAGAAACAAAAATAGCTGGTACCCCTTTTGCATTCCACAAAATCCGCATCAAATCTCTACTTTCCACAATCGTATCTAAGCAAAATAAAGAAGGATTAAAAAACTGCAACGTGCCAGTAGAATCAGTCACAAAAGAACCCAAACATTCTTGACCATTTTTAAAAACATAAGCCCTACGTCCATGAGCCGCACTTTCCAAAAGAACTGAATTTTCTAATTGAAGACTATCAAGCGTTTCTTTTTGTTTTAATACAATCGTTTTTGAAATAGACTCATTCCAAGGGATAATCATATAGGAAGAAATCATGGAGTCTAAAAGAAGACGACCAGATTCATCGAACATCATTTTTTTAGCCGTTCCATTTTTTGAGGATACAGAAGCCTCTTCCTTTTTTTCTGAACTACAAGAAATCAATAAAAAACTGAAGGTTATTAAAAGAGCCCCTTTAAAAAACCGGGAAAAAGAAATGAACTTCTGAATAGATTCTTTCAAGATAAATGATGTTTTGCGATTAAAATGCATAAAAGCCCTTTTAAAGAATGCTTCTTAAAAATATTAATTATCAGACAAGTTATTGTCCCAAATTAAAATAATTTCTCCCATTCCTGAAACGCGAAAGCGATCTTCAGGAATCGAAAGTTCATAACGAGCCCGATTTAAATCATTTGGAGGATCCCACATGCGATCCTTTGTCAAACTAAATGTAGCCCAATGCATAGCGATGCTGAATTTTGATTTCATTAATAAATGAAGCTGAGCCGCTTGCCGTGGGCTCACGTGCATTCTAGTTAGACGTGCAGGTAAATAGCTCCCAATAGGGAGAAGACAAAAATCAATAGGCGCAAAACGACTCGCTATTTCTTTATAATAAGAGCCATCTCCCATCGCTATATCGCCAGCAAACCAAATGGAACGCTCTTTTTTTTGAATAATCCAACCACCCCACAATCTTTTATTCTGATTTCGGTCAAAAATAAAACGTTGAGCCTTATGGTGTGCTGGAACAAACGTCAATTTCAAATCTTTAAAATAGGCCTCTTCTCACCAATCTTTCTCGATAATCTGAGCCGATGGAATTCCCCAGTCTTCAAGAAGTTCTGCCATTTTTAAGGGAACAGCAAAAATGACTTGAGGATACTTTTTATAAATCGACTTGATACTCCTTTTATCCAGATGATCATAATGATCATGTGATATTAAAACTAAATCCACTGGAGGCAAAGAATCAAGGATACGTCCAGGAGGCGACCCCCTTTTTGGCCCTGCAAAAAAAACGGGCGAAGCACGATTACTAAAAATAGGATCTGTTAAAACCCCAATATTTCCAAGACGTAAATAAAAAGTACTTTGACCAATCCAAGTGGCAGTATTTTTAGAAGAATCAACCCATAAAGACTCACCACCTCGAATCAAAGGCAACGGTTCAAAAGTATTATCAAAATTTTTTACAGCCTCTTCCAAATGCATTGTATCTAACAACAAGGGCCTAATCGTATCTGTATTTCTAAAACGCCCATCTGCCGTATGATGAGGAGGGAGTGTTGACACATCGAGCTTTGGAGCCGATGAACAGGCGGCTAAAAAAAACAGCCCCGCCATAGTTACAATTAGATTCTTCTTTATCATGCCACCACGTTCTTTACCTTTATTTATACAGAAGAAGAACTTACAATCAAATAGATGGTGTAAGCTACAAAGCCAAGAAGCATAATAGAACCTTCTATTCTATTTATACTGCCAGGACGTTTTTTAAACCCATAGCCAAAAATGAATAGAGAACAAGTAAAAGCAATCATTACTGGTAGGTCTCTTGAAAAGACTTCTTTTGCCGCCGTTAAAGGAGAGATCATACCAGCAAGACCAACTACAGCAAGAGTATTAAAAATACTAGAACCTAAAATATTACCAACGGCTAAATCATCTTGTTTTTTACGAACAGCCATTATAGAAGAAGCTAATTCTGGAAGCGAAGTCCCAACCGCGACAATAGTTAAGCCAATAACCAAATCACTCACACCAAACAGTTCGGCAATGGTTACCGCTCCCCATACTAAAAATCTTGAGCTAACAATTAATAGAACTAATCCTAATACTAAGAAAAAGATTTCTTTCTTTAAATGAATTTGTTTTTTTTGAACGGCAAAATCGTTCTTTACTTGTTTGGCCAAAATATCTTTCTTATTTTTTTCGCCTGATAAAAAGACCAGCCCAAGAAAAAAGCAAAAACAGCTAATAAAACAAAAGCGTCTATTCTTGTTATTGCATAATCTCTAATTAAGAACACCATTAAAACTGAAACACCTTACTTTCCACTTCCAGCTTCCCACTATTCGGTACACATTCCAGAATCTTTTTCATTTTACAAAAAAAAATGCTATTTTTACTATATGAATATCTCTGATTGGCGTAAAAACATAGATGCATTAGAAGATGATTTGGTTGAACTTCTGAACAAAAGAGCTTCTTATGCAATTGAAATTGGAAACATTAAAAAGAAAGAAGGCCTTCCTGTTTTGGACCAGGCTCGAGAAGAAGAGATTTTAGATCGTGTATCCAAAAAAACAAAAGGTCCTTTTTCTTCGATGGCAATTCGTGAAATCTTCAAAAAAGTGATAGAAGAAACTAGAAAAATAGAGGAATAGGTGAAAAAACAAAGAATAACTTTGGTTGGATTTGGACTTTTAGCATCTTCTATAGCAGCGGCACTCAAACAATCCAAAAAAGATGTGATCGTGCGGGCAGTGAGTTCAAAAGACACCTTAGAAAGAGCAAAAGCACTTGATTTAGCAGATGAGTTTTATGAATACAGTGACCTTTTGCACTGGGTGAGTGGTTCTGATCTTATATTTCTTTGCACTCCTATTTCTCGTATTTTTACTTTATTGCACGAATTATTGATGGTCAAACCGATTGAAAAAATAATAGTTTGCGATATTGGTAGCACCAAGGAAGAAATTTGTAAATTAGGTTTTATTTTAAAAGACCCTTTCTTGTTTGTGGGCACACATCCCATGTCTGGCTCAGAGAAGTCCTCTTTAGAGTACAATGACCCCTCTATTTTTGAAAATGCTTATTGGTTTTTATGCCCTCCTCCTGGAGTAGACCCCAAAGACTACCAAATCCTTAAAGATTGTATTTGTTTTTTAGGTTCCCATCCGATTTCTATAGCCCCCAAAGAACACGATTTTATAATGGCGTGGCTGAGTCATATGCCGCAAATTTTAAGCTCTACTTTGGCCGCTTCGCTTCCTACCGATTTACTCGAAAAAGAGCAGCAACATTATGCCGGTCGTGGATTTAAAGACATGACACGCATTGCGGGTTCTTCTTGGAATATTTGGAAAGATATTTACGCCACTAACAGCGAATATACTTCTTTGGCTTTGAAGAGCTTAATTCAAGAGCTCCATCAAGTAGATTCATCTTTAGATTCTTTAAAAGAGACAATTAAACCCCTAGAAAAATTATTTTTAAGGGGAAACGAGGGGAGGGCTTCTCTTTTTGCACCAGGTCGTAATGTATCGGGACGGTTTTTTGAATTGACAGTCCCTTTAAAAGACGAGCCAGGGGCACTATTAAGTGTTTTATCTCCTTTGGCTGAGCATAAAATCAATGTTCGAGACATAGAGTTGATGAAGGTGAGAGAAAACATCGCAGGTACTTTACTTTTAGCATTTAAAAATGAAAGCGAAGCTATTCAGGCAGAAGCTATTCTTAAAAATCTAGCTTACAAGGTTAAAAAGCGTTAATGACGGAATTTGTCTTAAATCCAGATTCAGAAATGCTCGAGCAGTGCTTGGTTTTATCGCTTTTGGTCAAAGGTCGAACAACAATAGAAGATTTTTCTTGGACAAAAAATGCCAAAAACTTAGTTCAAGTCCTTCAAGATTATGGACTCTCTTATACAGAAAAAGGTTCGCAATTGATTTTAGAAGGGGTGGGTTTCCAATATAAAATACCTCCTTTTTTAGCTTATAATTTATCGGAACAAGCATTGATTTTTTTATGGACTTTGGCCTCTAAGGATTTTGAAACTCTTTTTTCTTTTTCAGGCCCAGAAGAAGATCTCGAATTTATAAAAGCGGCTACCCTTTTGTTAAAGAAGTATTTTGTGATTCAGGTGCATACAGAAGAGAGCTTGTTGTTTCGATTTACATTTTTAGAATCAAAACCTACCCTTAAAAAAAACACTTTAGGAGAAGTCCCTTTTTTATTAAAAAATCGTCTGATTTTAGGAGCCATCCTTCAAAAAGAAAGCCTTGAATTTCAAGAGAAAATCTCTACTAAAGATTCTTGGACCCGCATGCTTATTTATTTTGGAGCCAATATTGTTTTTGAAAATAGAGGAATGGAGTTGGATGAATTGGCCAGGAGAATGGCCAAAGCTCGAGGGATCAAACTAGAAAGGACATGGCACACACAAATACAAGAAACACTTCTTTTGACTACCAGAGATTATTTTGTGCCAGGAGATGTGACTGAATGTACTGCTATTGTGGTCGCTACGCTTTTCTCTAAAGCTCAAAAAAAATCTGTGAAGATTAAAAATGTATGCATCAATCCTGGTCGAGTGGGTGTGTTCAATGCTTTAAGACGAATGGGAGCTTCTATAGAAATTTTAAGTCGTCGAGAACGCTATGGTGATTTATTTGGAGATATAGAGGTGAAGCCCCTTCAAGGCAAAAGACTCCAGGCCAGGCGTTTCTCAGAAGAACAAATGGCTTCTTCTGGTTCCGAATGGCCTTTTTTGGCTTTGGCGGCATGTTTTGCAGAAGGAGAAAGTATTTTAAGGATTCCTTCTGAAAATCAAGAGGTCTTTAAACAAGAATTAGAAGATTTTGCGATTAATTTTAGAAAAACAGGTGCCGAAATTGGGGTTTATGATTATGGGATAGTCCTTCGAGGCAAAGAGGAGTTAGATGGAGGAGATTTCGAGGCTTTTTCTAAACCTGTGCTTGGCTTGACTTTATTTGTATTTTCTTTTTTAGGTCGTGGGCATTCTTCTATAAATAACATAGAGTCATTAGAAACAGAGTTTAGCGGTTTAACGCAAAAATTAAAGCAACTTTTAAAAGGTGAACCAGATGAAGTTTCGTAAAATTGCAATTATAGCATGGAAACACCAAAGCTCTGAGTTGGCTTTGGCACTCCAAAAAATCAGTGAGTGGGCATTATTGCACCCAGAAATTGAATTTATTGCTTCTGAGTCCTTAAAAAAACTTTGCCCGCCCCCTATTCAAGTTGTATCTACAGAAAATTTAAGCAAAGTGCATTTAATTATTGCTATCGGTGGAGATGGTACCATGCTTTCTACGGCTCGATTTGCTCTTCAAAATTCTACTCCTATTTTGGGAGTGAATGTGGGTCGAGTGGGTTTTTTGGCCGAAACTCAAGTAGAAGATCTACAAGATACTCTGGATTTACTCATTTTAGGAAAATTTTCTACTAGTACACGGTTAATGTTAGATATCCAAGTTTATTCTGGTGAAAAAAAAGTGTTCTCTGAAGTCGTTTTAAATGAACTGCATATTCGATCTTCTAAGCCCGGTAAAATGGTGAATTTAGAGGTGGATTACAATAAAAAACACTTGACTGAATATTGGGCTGATTCTTTATTGATTTCTACACCAACAGGTTCTACAGCTTATAATTTATCTGCAAATGGACCTATCATTTACCCTTCTACATTGGCTTTCGTGCTCACTCCTTTGGCTCCAAGCAGCCTTTCGGTGCGTCCTTTGATTTTGCCAGCCACCGCAGAGTGTGAAATCCGTTTTGCCTCCAAAGGAGTTGGACTCAGCCTTGTGTTCGATGGCAATTCCTCTTATGAATTAAAACCTGGAGAGCGGATTGTTATTTCTAAAAGTCAATCGGTCACTACTTTTATTCGAGTGAAATCTTCTGCTTTTGTCGATGCATTGCGAGAAAAGTTAGGATGGACGGGAAAACCTAAGTTAAAAACTGAGCCTTTTTCAAAGTAAGTCTTAGAAAAAGCCAGGCGTGTGTGAGACTTCATAAAATAAAAGATTTGAATTGTTAAGGGTTTTGTTTGTAGATTTTAGTTTACCCTAATCGGGTGGTAAATGTTCAATGGAGTGTCCATCTTTTAAAAGTAAAAATAGAGTTTGTATCATGGCCTCAATTGGGTGTTTTTGTTGATATTGCCGTTTTGTACAATTTATCCTTTAAATGTCTCTATAAAAAGAATGTGTTTCGACAAGAGTTTTTACCGTTTTGAATGACTCGACCACTTGAATCTAAAAAATAGAAGTTGAAACTTTGTTTTATATTGAAGCCACTTTGTGTAGCAAGTTCTTGCGGTTTAATGAAAATGATTCAAAAAATCAACGGAATCCTTCTTTTATTATAATTTAAAGAAAAACTTGGAGTTTCATCACTTCAAGTTTTCATGGGTAATGCTTTAATCTTTTATATTTTTTGTGAGTTTTTTTTATTTGTAAATCTCAAATGGAGTCCTTTTTGAAGGGCTGTCGAGTCAGTTTTTTTTTGAAAATCTTTGTGTAAGAGTTCATGCTATTCAAATAAATCAACGGAATCCTTCTCTTCTTCCATTTCAAAATGTGTGGTTTCATCTGTGTCTATGTTTTCTTCGCTTTCTTTTTGAATGATTTCTTCTATTTTAGAAGTGTTTATGATTTTTTTAGCGGTGAATTTGCTTCCTAAAGCTTTGTAGCCCCGAATGTCAGAGATTTCATTGAGTGAAAGTGTTTCTTTTTCGATCTTTTTCCCTATTTGAAACTCTACAAGGACCTGAGGGTTTGGATTTGAAAGAAATTCCATGAGTTTGGTGTCGGGGTGTTCAGAAAGTAAAGAAAACTCTGTGGTAGTGGGGCAGTTGTCTAGTTTAAATCGTTTGACCATATAACTAAAGTTAGCCCCTTCAAAATATAAAATAGAATATATTTGATCGGGATTGTACTTTTGTACATGGAGTATTCCGGAGCCTATTAAAAGTGGGTCAGCTATGTCGTGGACTCTGGCGATGCCATTTTCTTTGACCACTAATATCTTGTCGTCGTTTTCAAATTCTCCCAGGCTTTCACCTTTTTTTTGACTGCTGATCACACCGCTTGGAGCGTCAAAATATAAGATTTTTGCCCCTAGCGTGCTAGTCCCTTTGCGAACTCTTTTGATGGTGCGTATAGGGTATTTGGTCACTTGATTTCCTATTGCATTTCGGCCTTTTATTTCTGTTTGACTAAAGTCCACTTCAAAATTCAGCTTGATTCTAGGCCTTGGTTTCAAAAGGACTTCTACGACTTCGGCTTCACCATTTGGATTGCTCGAAAAGTATAATATTTTTGAACCTGGTTTTCCACGGCCCATTTGATAATCACGATCACGAGTGATACCACCTACATTGAATCGTTTGATATAAGCGGTGCCATTTTTTCCTTCTTGATATATTACATTGTAAATTAATCTTTCGTTGTCTTTATTGAATTTTTCGATATGTATTATGTTTTTTCCTACGAAAACTTTGTCAGAAACTCGAACTACTTTGTAAGAGCCATCATTTTTGAATATGATAATATCATCGTAATCAGAAACATCAAATAGATATTCTTCTCGTCGAAGCCCTGTCCCCAAAAAGCCTTCTTTTCGGTTCACATATAGCTTTTGATTGTTCATAGCGACATGGACCACATTGACTTTGCCAAGCTCTGTGATTTCTGTTTTTCGTTCTAAACCTTTTCCATATTTTTTAAGTATGTTTTTAAAATGTTGAATAGCATATTCGGTCAAGTGCGTTAAATGATGGTGAGTCTCGGCTATTTGTGTGTCTAAGTTTTCTAAAAGTTCATCGGCTTTTTTTCGATCAAATCGACTGATACGACGAATTGGAATTTCTGCAAGTTTTTGAATTTCTTCTGTGCTTACAGGCTTTCTGAGGTTATGAATATAAGGAGAAAGGCCTTTTTCAATAAACTGGATCATTTCTTCTTTGTTTTGAGACTTTTTGATGACTTCGTAAACTTCTTTTTCTATGAAGATTTTTTCGAGACTGGTCATGTGCCATCGTTGCTCTAGTGCTGCTAGTTTGTTTTCTAGTTCCCACTTTAAAAGCCTCACCGTGTGATCTGTATTGAGTTTGAGTATCTCACTCACCCCAATAAATTTTGGCTTTTTATTGACAATAATACACGAGTTAGGTGCCAAAGATTTTTCACAATCTGTAAAAGCGTATAAAGCATCGATGACCATTTGCGAATCCACACCAGCGTGTAAATGAACGACAATCTCGACCTCACTAGAAGTGTTGTCATCGACATGTTTGATTTTGATACGACCACGCTCATTGGCTTTGATGATACTATCGATTAAAGATCCTGTGGTAGTGCCAAAAGGAATTTCTTTGATCACCAGTCTGCGTGCGTCTAGTTTTTCGATTTTAGCTCGAACCTTGATGCGGCCGCCTCGAAGTCCATCGTTATAATCACTTACATCTACAGAGCCACCTGTAAAAAAATCAGGAAAGAGATCGAATTTTTTGCCACGAAGGTGGGCGATAGAGGCTTCACAGAGTTCACAAAAGTTGTGAGGTAAAATAGTGGTGGATAGACCCACAGCTATCCCTTCTACACCCTGAGCGAGTAATAGTGGGAATTTTACGGGGAGTGTGACTGGTTCGTTGTTTCGACCGTCATAACTAGGAATCCAATGGGTGGTTTCTGGATTGAACAGCACCTCTAGGGCAAAGGGAGTCAAGCGACCTTCGATATAGCGAGAAGCTGCTGCTCTATCCCCTGTAAAAGGATTTCCCCAGTTTCCTTGAGGGTCAATCAATAGGTCTTTTTGCCCCATATTGACCAGTGCATCTCCAATAGATTGGTCTCCATGAGGGTGGAGCTGCATGGTCCTACCCACAATATTGGCCACTTTATGGTAACGACCATCGTGCATATCAAAAAGGGTATGCAAAATTCGTCTTTGCACCGGTTTTAGACCATCTTCAAAATAAGGGACTGCTCGCTCTAAAATTACATAACTGGCATAGTCCAAATACCATCCATCATAAAGTTTTTCTAAATAACTAGCGTTAGAAAGTCCAAGTGTTTTATCTTCTTTATTTTCCATAATTTTACTATAAGTTTTCCAGTGCATCAGTGCGGAGATTGGTGACTATATGATTTTGTCTGTCCATGGTGTTTTTACCCATATAATACTCTAACATTTTTCCAAGGGAAGCGTCGGTAGGCATAATCACAGACTCTAAACGCATGTCTTCTCCTATAAATTGACCAAATTCAGAAGGGCTTATCTCGCCCAAACCTTTAAAACGGGTGATTTCTAAGCCATCTTTACCCAATGAGGCACTGGCTTTATCTCTTTCTTGCTCGTCATAACAATAAATGGTCTCCTTTTTGTTTCGAACTCTGAAAAGGGGAGTTTGCAAGATATACAAATGTTTTTGCTCCACAAGTTCTGGAAAAAACTTCAAGAAAAATGTCATTAACAAAAGACGAATATGCATACCGTCCACATCGGCATCGGTGGCGATAATCACTTTATTATAACGCAAGTTTTCAAGTCCATTTTCTATATCTAAAGCGTGCTGGAGCAAGTTAAACTCTTCGTTTTCATAGACTACTTTTTTGGTATGCTCAAAAGTGTTTAAAGGCTTGCCTCTTAAACTAAAAACAGCTTGAGTTTGCACTTGTCTGGCTTTGGTAATAGAACCAGAAGCAGAATCACCTTCTGTGATAAAAATCATAGTCTCTTTATGGAGTGGGTTTTTGAGATTATTAAAATGAACCTTACAATCTCTCAATTTTTTGTTGTGAAGGTTTGCTTTTTTAGCCCTTTCGTTGGCGAGTTTTTTTATACCTGCAATCTCTTTTCTTTCTCTTTCATTTTGTTGGATTCTATCCAAAAGTTGCTTGGCTAATTCGGGTTTTTTATGTAAAACATTATCGAACTCTTTAGCCACAAAATCCACCACCCATCCTCTAAGAGCGGGGCCGTTGGGGGCAACACTGGTGCTCCCTAATTTGGTTTTAGTTTGAGATTCAAAAACAGGCTCTTGAATACGCACAGAAATAGATCCAATGATACAGTTTCGAACATCAGAAGCGTCATAATCTTTTTTAAAATGATCTCGAACTCCTTTGACAAGCCCTTCTCTAAATGCGGCTTGATGAGTACCTCCTTGGGTGGTGTATTGCCCGTTTACAAAACTATAATAATGCTCACCATATTGATTTCCATGAGTAAAAGCCACTTCAATATCTTTATCTTTGAGATGGATAATATCGTATCGAATAGATTCATCCACTCTTTTTTGCAGTAAATCTAATAAACCATTTTCACTTGTATAGGACTTGCCGTTCATTATCAAATGAAGTCCTGTGTTGAGATAGGCATAGTTCCAGATTTTCTCTTCCATATAAGCTGGCAAATAGCGGAAGTTTTTAAAAATTTCTGGATCGGGGGTAAAATAAATTTCTGTCCCGTTCCTTTGAGTACTAGCTTCTACTGGATACTCTTTTTGTAAAATTCCACGGCTAAATTCTGCTTTTTTCACCTTTCCATCTCTAAAGCTTTGCACTTTAAAATAATCAGAGAGGGCGTTGACTGCTTTGGTCCCCACACCATTGAGCCCCACCGACTTTTGGAAGGCATCGGAATCGTATTTTCCACCGGTATTGATTTTACTCACACAGTCAATCACCTTTCCCAAAGGAATGCCTCGACCATAATCACGGATCCGAACAGAGTGGTCTTTGATATCAATTTCTATTCTTTTACCTGCTCCCATCACAAACTCATCAATAGAGTTATCGATAATTTCTTTGGCTAAAACATAAATACCATCATCAGGGCTTTGTCCATCTCCAAGTTTACCAATATACATACCGGGCCTCAAGCGAATGTGCTCGTGCCACTCTAAAGACTTAATACTATCTTCGTTATATTTAACAGTCATAAAAACCAAAAAAAGTTAAAATCAATTTATTCATATCAAAATCCACTAGCAATTGAACTTTGAATCCCATTTGCAAATATAATAAAAAAAAACTACTGCACAAATGCACAACAGATTAAAAGTCAAATCAAGAATTAAAGATGGCTTTATGCAACGATAAATACTATTTTACTTTAAAGTATTAAAATATACCGACACTTATTCCTCTGCAGGTGATATGCTTTTTACAAAAAAGACTTTCTTTTGGTTTTTTTTAATGTTTTCTCTTTTGTTTTCAGAAGAAGTCTTTCAATATGGAAACAAATTAGAGTTTTTCGTGCGCATCGACACAGAAGACGCCGAAATCACAGCATACATGCCAACACATAAAAAACTCTTTAGCATTGGAGGGAGTGCATCTTTATCTGTTTACGATTTTTCTAAGCCACAAGCCCCTCAAATCATTCAAAAAATAAAACTCCAAGGAGAAGCCTCCAGTATTTCTGTATACAATGATTTAGTAGCCTTGGCACTGATTTCAGAAAAGCACACAGATCCTGGAAAAGTCCTTTTATATCGATACCAAGATTCTTTAGAACTCTACAAAAGCATCGAAGTGTGTGCAGAACCAGACATGTTAAGCTTTGGCCCACACGGCGATTTCATCTTAGTCGCTTGTGAAGCCTCTCCCTCTAAAGACGGCAGTATAGACCCAGAAGGCCAGGTTGCCTATATCGATTTAAGTCAAAAACCACAAGTTCAAACTCATATTTTAGACTTTAGGCATTTAGACAGCACTTCGTTACTAAAAAAAGGGGTACGGGTGAGTGGTCCAGCCAATTTTTATCAAAATTTAGAACCAGAATATATTGCCATAGATTCCAGTGGGCAATATGCATGGGTGAGCCTTCAAGAAAACAATGCCATTGCTTTAATAGACATCCATCAAAAAAAAATAACAGAAGTCTTTCCTTTGGGCACTTTAGATCACAGCTTGGCCTCTAACTCTTTTGACGCACAAAAAGACAAAAAAGCAAAACTCATTCAAGCTCCAGTCCTAGGCATGCGTCAACCCGATGGCATTGCGGTTCACTCCAAAAACAACAAACACTATGTATTCACAGCCAACGAAGGCGCTTCAAAAAAAGAATCTTATTTCACCGATGAAACCAACATCCAAACATTAGTTGCCAACAACGCTTTATCTTTAAAAAGCTTCACTCCTAGTATCATAGAATCACTAGAAAAACTCATAGTCTCTAAAATGGACACCTGCAAAAATCAATCCTGCGAAAAAGTCTATAGTTTTGGCTCTCGCTCCATGAGTGTATTGGATGGAAAAACGGGTAAAATCCTCTTTGACAGTCAAAATCAAATCGAAACTTTACTAGCCAAAATAGCCCCCTCTTATTTTAATTGGAACGCCAAAAAGGGCAAAAAAAAGACTGACACTCGAAGCCACTACAAAGGCCCTGAACCCGAAAACATCACCATAGGGACAGTCAAAGGTAAAAACTACGCTTTTTTAGGCTTAGAACGCATGTCGGGAATCTTAGTCTGGGACATAGAAAACCCTGAAAACCCAAGCATAATCGATTATTATTTGAATCCCAAAGACAGAGGCCCCGAAGGAATCCTTTTCATCCCCGAAAAATCCAGTCCCATCCCTGGCACCCCTTTACTGGTCGTAGCCTATGAATACAGTGAAAGCATAGTCGTTTACACTTTTAAAAAATGAAGTCTCACACACGCCTGGTTTTGAATCACTAGAAATTCAATCCCTCTCTCACCAGACACACCCTTCTCCATTTTCAAGTTAGTACCCTGCAAAAAAATCAAGCCATAGTACTTTACAAAAACAATCTATCTCTACAAAAGATGCTAAATATAGGCATCAATATCCACCTCCTATGAATAGGTGTTTTTATTTACACCATCAAAAAAACTGTTAAAAAGCATTTCTCCTAAAGATTCAAAAAAAACAAGTGAAATGCTACAATCTATATTAGGTTGTATTGAAAATGTAATTCTAATCATTTTTTATATTTTTTTAAAATAAAAGATTGTGTATTAGTAGTTTTTATTCTATTATAAAAGCATTATAAAGTAGTTTTACATTTTTCTTTAATTTTATCCAACAAGGAGGATAAATGCTTAAACGATTACTTTCCTGTGCTGCATGTGCGGTGTTATTTTTTGCATGCGGTGACGATTCTGTTACAAATATAAACAAAGAAGCCAAAGAAAAAGCAAGTATTTCTTACCTTCTGGTTGATTATTACACGGGCGAACCCGTAGATTCAGTAACGATATACAATTCTAAGCTCAAAACCTCAAAACTGACAGACTCTCTTGGTATTTCGATCTGGAAAAGTAATCAAATAGGCAGTCATGACATAGAAGTTTCCAAAGAAGGCTATGCCACCCTTAGAAAATCTGTGGAAGTTGAAGAAGAAGGCCTAGGCGATGTGGCTCGCGTTCCAGATGTGTATAGTAAAATTTATATGTATCGACTAGGTGTTGAAGTGAATGGAATTCTTCTCTACACCGATAAAAAAAACGGAAACAAAATACCTGCTTCTGGTGTCACAGTGGTCCTCACCAATCAAAACGCGTCTGTGATTCCAAGAGAATATTCAGTCAAAACAGACAAAGAAGGTAATTACAGTTTCACTAACTTGCCAGAAGCTTTAGGTTTTTTGATCAGCGTCCCTCAGGCAGAGATTGATGGTAACAAATATGTTGTTTCTTCTGGTATTAGTGTAGCCGCTAGCCGCGTGGGTTCAACCCATGATCTTGGCGTTCAAAATCTAAGCATCCTCACCGAAGAACTGAGTCTAGTAAACTCTAATTTATCCGAAGTAGACAGCAATACTACACTGACACTTAATTTCTCAGCTCCTTTAGATGCTGATTCTGTGAAGAAGAACCTTTTAGTTAAATTAGGGAGCAAGAATGTCCTTGTAGAAACCAAACTTTCATCCGATGCTAAAACCATTAATATCAAACCGTTTTCTGAATCTTGGAATAACAATTTTATATATAGTATTTCGGGCACGATTTCTTCAAAATCAGGTTCTAAATTGACTCTCAACAGCTCTTTTACTGTAGGAGCCAAAAAGTTCACTTCACCACCAAGTCATGTCAGTGATCTCAAAATTGAAGAGGATGGCAGTTTTATAAAACTCTCATGGACTACTAAAGACACTCTTATTACCGGTCTTTCTGTTTATTACAAAACCGATAGCATGCCTCATTATTTGATATACGATGATGATCTTAGTCGTTATGCCGAAGATTTGAGAATCAGTTACTCCAGTCTCTTGCCAAAAAATGTAGACTCCAGTAAAATTAGCTTCATAGTCCTCCCTTACAACAATGTGGGTGAAGCCGATGCCAAAACAGCCAAGTCTGTGTCTTATACATTCAGAGCCCCAACAGCTCAAGTTTCTGATTTGAATGTGTCATTGAGTGGTTCTTATGTTTATCTCACTTGGAATGCTCCAAGTAGCGGATCTTATGATTATGAAATTTTCTATAAAACGCCTTCTATGGATGACTATGAATCTCTAGCTAATGTTTCTTACACCGACTATGAAACCTTTAATCCTGTTAGCTATTATATGAATCCAGGAGACCAATCGATTTCATTCAAAGTGGTACCTATGAATAGCTTTGGACAATCGAATCTTTCTAAAGCCGAAGCCGTGACTCTCTCCTTCGATGTAGATATAGTCGCAGGTGTAAAGGCAGAGATATTTGGAGATTATTTTGTAGTCAGCTGGTCAAAAATAGAAAATGCCTCTAATTACACCGTCTATTACAAGACTTCTTCTATGCCAAGCTACTCCTCCACTCCATCTGTAAATTCTACAAGTAAAAATTTTTCTATACTAACCTACTCTCATATGGGGAGCACGGCAGACACATCGATTTCTTTTAAGGTGGTGCCAAACAACTTCGTCAGTTCTGGAGATTTAGAAGATGCAGCAGAAGTTACAATCATATATCCACTGCCAGAAGATGTCGAAGGCTTGACTGCCAGTTTTGCAGATGGAATTTTTGAACTGGAGTGGACGGCTTCTACAGACACAGATATTGAATATATTGTTTATTATTACACACCATCTACTATGTCAGATTATGTGAAATTAATTTCTACAAAATCCAATAGTACATCTTACAACGCAGTCGATTTAATTGATCCAGCCGATACAGAAATTAGCTTTAAAGTGATTACTCAAAACCGTTATTTAAGAGAATCTTCACTAGAAGATGCTACTCCTGTTACTCTACCTGCCCCTTCCATTGATGATTTGGATTAACCCAATTTAGGAGAATTTTAAAATGAAAATGAATTTCAAATACCTCGTATTATTTTCTGCTATACTTGCTTTATTTGCTTGTGGTGATAATTCGATCACCAATATCAACGACGAAGCCAAAGAAAAAGGCGATATCTCCTTTTTAGTTTTAGATAGAACGGGAGAAGCTCTTGATTCTGTAAAGATTCAGCGTATTACAGATGGTAAAACCCTCGTGACCGATGAATTTGGCTATTCAATTTGGAAAAAAATGGAAATAGGCACACATCTTTATTTGCTTTCCAAAGAAGGTTATGCGCCTATTCGATATACTGTGAACCTAAAAGACGAAGGCAAGGGGAGTGTTGCTCGTGTCCCTGATATCACTCAAAAAGTGGTGATGCAGAAATTAGGAGCAACTATCCAGGGAACTGTCATGTATCGCGATCCCTCTTCAAATAACCTTGTAGCTGCTTCAAATATTCCTGTGATTTTAAGTTTTGTAAACGGAAACTTTTCAGTCACAGAAGTAGTGGTAAAAACCGACAAAAATGGCGAATATGTCTTCAAAGACCTTCCAGAAAACTCATCGGCAAGCATTAGCATCCCACAGACCAGCATCGAGAAGCAGTTTTACGCGCTAAGTACAGATATCCAAGCAACCATTGACCGTGCGAATGAAGTTCAGAATATGAGTATCAGTGTGCTCAGCTTGATAGCAAAAAACCTAAGCCTCATCAAAAGCAACTTGTCCGAAATCGATGCCTCAACTCCTCTCTCTTTGAGTTTTTCTAGCGAATTAGATAAAGATTCCATTCATTCTAAATGGACCGTTTTAACATCTTCTGGTATCCCTGTCCTTACGAGTGTTTCTCTCGAGGATTCCAAAGAGATTAGCATTGAACCTGTATCTGGCAAGTGGGAAAAAGGTGAAATCTACACTGTGACTGGCACGGCTTATAACCTTGAAGGTGGCACCGTATCTGTGGCTCAAAACTTTAGCGTTGGCAAAAGTGCTACTTCTGCTCCTGGCCAAGTTAAAGGCTTAGAGGTGATAGATGATTATCCTTATGTAGAGATCACTTGGGAAGCTCCCGAAGGCGATGTCACAGGTTATGATATCTACTATATGACCAACTCTATGAAGGATTATCTTCGTTTAACTAGCACCGCCAACACTACTTTTAGAGTCTTAGAAACTAATTTGATCGATTTTATTACAGACACTAGTGTGAAGATCATTGTGCTTCCTTATAACAATCACGGGTATCCCGATATCACTGAGGCAAAAGCTGTCAAATACTCATTCAATTGATTTGAAGTAGCTCTAAATTTATAAAGCATCGAAACATCGGTGCTTTTTTTATTTAAACCATAAAATCATTTTAGAATTGAATTTATAAATCTCATTAAAAAAGATTCCATTTGAAATACGCTACATCGAGACTATCAAAGCAGTAGATTTTGTTAAAATTAAAAAAAGAAAACAGCCCCAGAAGAGCTGTTTTTTTGGTTTATGAGGTGATTATATGGAAATTTATTTTAACCAATTTAGTTTGTTCAAGTTACTGTCTGCCAAGTCTTTGATCGAAATATTATCAAAATAGTCTCGAACCATTTTAGCAAACCGTTCCCACATAGGGAGAGTTTTACAAGTAGTGTTTCTATCACAAACCGGGGCTTTACATTCTAAACAAGTGACCGGAGCCAAAGAAACCTCGGTCACACAGAGTATATCGCTTATCTTATATTTTTCTGCATCTTTGGTGAGTTTATAACCACCACCTTTACCTTGTAAACCTTGAACTAACTGATGTTTAGTAAGCAAAGACATGATGCTTTCTAGGTATTTTAATGAAATATTTTGACTTTTAGCAAGCTCTTTTAATGGCACATAAGCGTCATTCCTTTCTGCAAGTTCAATCATTACACGCAAAGCGTATCTGCTTTTTGTAGAAAACTTCATAATTTACCTCTTTATATCATAAGCATACTGTAAGACTGTATATTTTATGTTTTTACCTCGTTAAAAAGTGGAGTGGACAAGTAGCGTTCTCCAGTATCTGGAAAAATCGTGACTATATTTTTACCTTCGTTTTCGGGCTTTTTAGCTAGTTTTATGGCAGCAAAAAGAGATGCACCAGAAGAAATCCCCACCACAAAGCCTTCGTGAGTTCCTACTAACTTTGCATATTCAAAAGCCTCGTCATTTGTAACGGTAATGACTTGCTGATAAATTTGGGTATCCAATGTTTCTGGAATAAAACCAGCACCAATCCCTTGAATTTTATGTAGACCAGCGACTCCTGTAGTCAAAACAGCAGAATCGGTGGGTTCCACAGCGACTATTTCAATCGCAGGAATTTTTTCTTTTAAAAATCTCCCAGCACCAGAGATAGTACCGCCTGTACCCACTCCAGCGACAAAAATATCAATAGAAGCTTTAGTATCGTTAAAGAGCTCTGGTCCAGTAGTTTCGTAGTGTATTCTGGGGTTAGCAGGGTTTACAAACTGTCCTGGAACAAAGCTATTCGGAATAGTTTCGGCGAGTTCTTTTACTTTTTCAAGAGCTCCTTTCATACCTTTAGTTCCGTCGGTCAAATAAAGTTCTGCACCGTGTGCTTTGATAAGCTGTCTTCTTTCTATAGACATGGTCTCTGGCATCACTATGATCACCTTATAACCTTTGGCTGTGCCCACAGAAGCAAGTGCAATACCCGTATTTCCCGAAGAAGCTTCAATAATTACAGAATTTGGTTTTAATACTGAGTTTTTTTCTGCATCTTCTATCATGGCTTTAGCTATGCGATCTTTCACAGAACCACAAGGGTTAAAAGCCTCTACTTTTGCAAAGATATTTGCCTTTAAAGAGTAAAGCTCTTGGATATGTTGGAGTTCTATTACAGGAGTGTTTCCTATTGTTTGATCACTAGAAGTGTATATTTTAGACATAAAATCCTCTATTTTACAGCATTAAAACCGTTTTCTAAATCCGTTAATAGATCGTCGATATGCTCTGTGCCTATGGACAATCGAATAGTGTTAGGTGTAATCCCAGAAGCTTTTAATGCCTCTGCAGACAATTGTGAGTGAGTCGTAGAAGCAGGGTGAATCACCAATGATTTCACATCTGCCACATTTGCAAGTAAAGAAAATAGCTTTAAACTCTCAGTGAATTTTTGAGCTTTCTCTTGATTTCCCTTGATTTCAAAAGAAAATATAGATGCCCCTCCTTTTGGGAAGTAACGATCATACAATTCTTTTTGTTTTCCAGTAGAAAGAGCGGGGTGGTTCACTTTTTCTACATCGGGGTGTTTATTCAAAAATTCTACAACTTTTAGAGCATTCTCCACATGCCTTTCTACTCGTAAAGATAAAGTTTCAAGACCTTGAAGCAGTAAAAAAGAGTTGAATGGAGAAATAGCAGCCCCTTGGTCTCTCATCAAGGTAGTCCGTAGTTTAATAATATAAGCTAAAGAACCTACAACTTCACCAAAAACTACTCCATGATACGAGGGATTTGGCTTAGAGATACCTGGAAACTTATCGTTAGCAAGCCAATCAAATCGACCAGCATCGATCACCACACCTCCAATAACCGTCCCGTGTCCACCAATGAATTTGGTAGCAGAATGTATCACAATATCTGCACCGTGTTCAATAGGACGAAACAGGTAAGGAGTAGCAAAAGTGTTATCAACTAAAAGTGGAATACCATGTTTATGAGCTATTTTTGAAAGGGCATCGATATCTGTTAAATCAGAATTTGGATTTCCTAGAGCTTCCACATAAATCAGCTTGGTATTTTTTTGAATAGCCTTTTCAAAAGCGTCAGTATTTTGTGGATCCACAAAAGTAACAGACAAACCTTGCTCACGAAGCGTATTTTCAAAAAGATTATGTGTGCCGCCGTAGAGATTTGAAGCAGAAATAAAATGATCTCCAGATACCGCAATATTTTGAATAGCATAAGAAATAGCGGCAGAACCAGAAGCGGTAGCCAAAGCCGCAGCTCCACCCTCTAAAGCAGCGATGCGTTTCTCAAAAACATCCGAAGTAGGGTTCATTAAACGAGAGTATATATTTCCACCTTCTGTCAAGCTAAAACGACCTTGTGCCTGTTTTGAATTTTCAAACACATAAGAAGTAGTAGCGTAAATAGGCACTGCTCGTGCACCCGTCGCCGGGTCTGGCTCCTCTTGACCTACATGCAACTGTAGAGTCTCAAATTTATAATTATTATTCATTATTCATCTTCCTAGTTAAACCTACTAACTCGGTAGGTATTAAATAATAATAGCAAGCAATACCTACTAAGTCAATAGGTTTTGATGTTTTTTTTATAAAAAGTGATTTTTTTTAAGATATTAATGATTTTTTCGATAAAAAATATGATTATATTCCATTATTCCAAAAATTATTATAGAAAAAATGGCTTTCAACTGATTTTTTGTGTTGGCATGATTAAACTATTTGTTCTCGCTGTAAACGATTTACATTAACTCATTTTATGCTTATTCAAAAGAACCAATACCATTTACTCATCTAGTAATTTTTATTTGAAAATATGTATCCAAAAATCTGCCTCGAAAATCACCATAGAATATAAGCAAGTGATATTGAAGTCTTAGAAACGCCTGGTTTTTATTTGAAGTTTTATTCTACTTCACAGTACGGAACATCATTGGGATTCATTTTTATATTTTCTTTAAAAAAATGATTCATTAATAAGTTATCATTTTTACTGTACTGATAACCTTCATTTGTCATAGAAATAACAACTTTACAAAAGCCTTTTTCTGGGATAATCAATGAAGGAAAATAATTAGTATCAAATTTAATAGTTGTTAATGTGTAAGCACATCTATACAAATAAGATTCTATTGACGCTTTTCCAGGTTTTAATTTTTTTGAAAATAAATTATCTTGGCGAGTTGTTCAAATTGGTTTCACAGTAACAGTAACCCCATTGATATCGATAAACTGAGCATAGCCTCCGCTGCAAAAACCTATGGGTTGACGAAAAACAGCAATAATTCCAGTAGCATTTTCTAAGGTTTTTTTATCTTTCACTTTAATTGATTAGCGCATGAAGATAAAAGAATAGATGCTGTTAAGAGCATGAATAGTCGAGTTCTCATATATAATATCCCTTGAATACAATCGATTATGTAATTTAAACAAAGTTTAGCCGAAATGCACTCCTTTTATTGAGTTTACAAAAGCATAAATGGCTTGAAAGGACTAGACTCACAAGAAAGACAAGAAATTCACGCCATTATGCGGGTGTGAAAAGTGGGATGCGATACGGTGCGAAAATTGCTACACTGAGCCTGTCGAAGTGCGTGCCAGAAACGATGTTTATCTCTACATACACAAGCCAGGCGTGTGTGAGACTTCATTTTTTTCTTCTAAAGAGTTTTTGTGATATTTCTTGGATTGTTGCTTCTGCGTCGCTAGAAGAGAGTAATTTTTGAAAATAAAGGTTAGAGAGAAATATAAAAAGTGCAAGGGCCATACTCAAAAGTAAAAGGCTTTCGATTTGGATACTTCTAAATAAATGCTCGAAATATAGTTGAAAGGGGCTTAAAATTAAAAAGGAAAGAAGCAATGCGATTAAACTTTTGAGAATGTTATGTATGGGTACTTTGATTTTATCTGTGCCATTGACTTGAATCCAAGCAAAGACCATCACTAAAACTTGTGTGAGTGCTCCCAAGGCCCCTACTAAAGGGATAGAATGGATGCCAAGTGATTTTGCTGTCAAAAGGTAAACTGGAATAGTCAATGCAAAAATACCGGTATTTATTAAGGTGGGTAGCCACATTCGTTCTGCTGCATAAAAACTGCGAACCAAGACTGCTTGCACGCACAAAGCGATGCTTGCTGGTAAATACCATCGCAAGAGGCTGGCGACAAATTCACTGGTTTCTCTAGTAAAGGCACCTCTTTCTAATAATATACGAACTATTGGAAATGCAAGAAGCCATACAGTAATCACGGCGGGGACTAGTATACTAAACATTCTCGAAATCGAAGTCCAAATTTTTGAATTTAATTCTTGATGTTTTTTTTCTTTTACCAACCGACTCATCTCTGGATAGCTAGCCACTCCTACAGAAAAACCAAACACAGCGACTAGGGTGTACATGATCCTATAAGCATAATTCAAGCCGGAAATAGAGTGGACACCAAATTGCCCTCCAAAACTTCGAATAATAAACTCTAAAGCAAACATACTCCCGACTCCAAAAGACATGGGGAGCATCATTTTTATATATCGAAACACATCGGGGTGTTTGGGGTTCAAATAAAATGAGTAACGCACGCCTCCTCGATAAGAGCCTAAAATTTGTAATGCAAAAAAACCTACAAAAGCCCCTATGGGAACGCCCCAAGCAAAACCTTCAAGCCCTAAATGAGCCATAGAGATACCACCTAATAATATAGCGGCATTATAAATCACTCCAGTGAGTGAAGGGATTAAAAATTGTTTTCTGGTGTGTTGCACTGCCACTAAAAAAGATCCAGCAAAAATAAAAAGTTGAGCTGGCAATATAATTCGTCCAAAATAAGTGGCTCTATCTAACAAAACGCTAGGGAGCTCTGCCGCACTAAACAAAACGATAAGCTCTCGCATCCAAATAAAAGAGGGTACAATCAGAATTAAAAGTAAAAGTCCAAGGCTATTTAAGATATTACTAAAAAACGCCCAGGCCTCTTTTTCTTTGTTTTGCACATAATACCCAGTAAAAATAGGGATAAAAATAATAGATAAAAACCCTGTACTTACCACATGATTCAATATATCTGGAATCATAAAAGCCAAATCCAGAGCATTTTTTTCTAAAGAAATCCCTGCATTTTTGGCCAAAAGCATTTCTCTAAAAATACCCAACACACGACTGACAAGCAAACTGACAGCAATAATAAAAGCAGAATAATTCATAGTTAAAATATAAAATAATACAAAAGCCTATTATTCATTCAATCTAAATTCAAATCAAAAAGTAGGTATTCACTATTCGCCACAACAAAAAATAAACACCCATTCGATTCGCATCATCATAAAAGCTGTGTGAAATATTTTTTAATCATCATTTTTGTAGTATTTTTATTGAAACCTTACAGAGAGCGAGGCCTTATGAAAATTCTATTAATAGGTGGCACTGGCACCATAAGCATGGCAATCTCAAAACTTTTATTACAAAAAGGGCACACACTATACCTTATCAACAGAGCCACACGGCACCAAGAACTACAAAACTTCCACGAAACACAGGGCAGTGGGGCTTTACACCACCTTGGATCTTTTGACGACGGAGAAGAATCCATAGCCAAAAGCATTCAAAACATAGAATTTGACGCCGTTGCAGATTTTTTTGCCTTTGAAGTCTCTGCATTAGAGCGAGATTATCGCTTATTCAAGCAAAAAACAAAACAATTCATCTTCATAAGCTCGGCCTCTGCTTATCAAAAACCCTTATCCAACTATAGAATCACCGAAGGCACACCACTTGCCAACCCCTATTGGAAATACTCACAAAACAAAATAGCCTGTGAAGAATATTTAACCGAATTATATCGAACGGAACAATTCCCCATCACTATAGTAAGGCCCAGCCACACCTATGATGAACGATCCATACCAGTAGGCTTACACGGAGGGCAGGGGAGCTATCAAGTCATAGCTAGAATTTTAGAAAACAAACCAGTCCTCATCCATGGAGACGGCACATCTTTATGGACACTCACTCACAACAGCGACTTTGCCAAAGCATTTATAGGCCTAATAGGAAACCCACACGCCATAGGTGAGTCCGTACAAATCACCAGCGACGAATCCTTAACATGGAATCAAATATACACCTGCATAGCAAACAAACTAAACAAAAAACTAAAAGCTTATTATGTCTCTTCCAAATTTTTGGCAGACATAGGACCCGTCGACACATTAGGAAACTTAATCGGAGACAAAGCAAACACAGTCGTCTTTGACAACACCAAATTAAAAAACTTAGTCCCTGGAATCAGCTTCACCAAACGCTTCGACCAAGGAGTCGAAGAATCCATTCGTCATGTCTTTTCTCATCCAGAACTACAAAAAAAAGACCCGAAATTTGACAAATGGTGTGATATCGTCATAGAAACTTTAGAAGAAGCCAAAACAAGCGTCCAAAACAAACTAAAAACCCCATAAAAGCTGCAAAAACGACCAAACAAATAAAAACACAAAACTAAAAAAGAGAAACACAGCAAACGACCACAGAAGAAATCATCATTCATAAAAGCCTCCTATTGATAATGATGAAGTCTCAGAAACGCCTGGTTTTTATGAATAGCTTGCGATTCTCTGTTATTTTAGAGTTTTTCTGTGGGTCTAAGTTTATGAAATTGAGCTTGTACTTTTTAATTAAAGTTTTGCTAAAAAGCTTGTTTTTTGCCTCACCAAGTCATTTTCTTCTAGATTTTAGATGTAAAAGTAAATTAAATTTCTATCTTTGTATTAGAAATGCAAAAACCTGTTTTACCCCTAATTTTACTCACTAATGACGATGGGTTTGATAGCCCGTATTTGATGGCTCTGGCAAAAGCTTTGTGTAGCGTTTGTGATTTGTATATGCTTGCTCCCAATGGTGAGCAAAGTGGGGTAGGGCACGCTTTTACTCACCGCAAGGCCTTAAAGCTTTTTCGTTTGGATTATGATTTTGAGGCTTATTCTATTACAGGTACTCCTGCAGATTGTGTGAAGTTTGCTGTGACAGAGCTTTTTAAAGAGCAAAGTTTTGATCTTGTGATTTCTGGGGTGAATGTGGGTGAAAATGCAGGTGTTTCGTCGATTTATTCTGGTACTGTTGCAGCAGCAAGAGAGGCCGCACTTTGGAAGCTCCCTGCGGTGGCCATTTCTTTAGAGGCAAAGAACGATTTTATGCTTTCTATAGCTATTGATTTTGCTTTGAGTATGGTTCAAAATAAACTCTATCTCGAAATTCCAGAAAACACTTTTTGGAATTTAAATTTTCCAAACGCTTGTTCAAATACTTATCAAGGGATTGCTGTGACTTCGATGGGCCTTGATATGTTTATTGATTTTTATAAAAATAAAGACGATTTGTGGCACTTAGAAGGCTATAAGGATTATTCAAAAGCAAAAAAAGGTTCCGATGACCATGCTTTGCACCATTCTTTTGCCTCACTAACACCACTTTCTTTATGTTCGACCAATCATGTAGAGCTTTTGAGACTTCATTCTCTATTTGACTCTAGTTTAGCCAAAGGATAAAAAATGTCAGAACAAAAACTAGTTCCTGGTACTAATGTTTACTCGTTGATAGAAAAAGACATGCAAGATTCTTATCTTCGTTATTCAATGAGTGTGATAGTATCGCGTGCCTTACCAGATGTTCGAGACGGCTTAAAGCCTGTGCACCGAAGGGTTTTATTTGGAATGCACGATTTGGGCGTTTATCCTGGAAAGGCCTATAAAAAATCCGCTCGTATTGTGGGTGATGTTATTGGTAAGTATCACCCCCATGGTGACTCTGCTGTTTACGATACTCTGGTTCGTATGGCTCAAGATTTTTCTCTTCGCTACCCACTGGTAGATGGGCAAGGGAACTTTGGTTCTATCGATGGAGATTCTGCTGCTGCTATGCGTTACACCGAAGCAAGAATGACTCGTTTTGGTGAGATGATGCTTGAAGATTTAGATAAAGATACGGTGGATTTTGGGCTCAACTACGACGATTCGTTGAAAGAACCTTTGGTGATCCCTTCTTCTTTTCCAAATTTGATTGTGAATGGTTCTACTGGTATTGCTGTTGGAATGGCTACTTCTATGGCTCCTCATAATCTTAGAGAGGTGACTCAAGCTATTCATGCGGTTGCTAAAAATCCAGAAATTGCAGATGAAGAGCTGCTTGCCTTTGTCACAGGGCCAGACTTTCCTACGGGGGGCATTATTTGTGGCCGTGCTGGGATTCGTGATGCTTATCTAACAGGTAGAGGCAAGGTGCGTGTGCGTGCCAGAGTACATACAGAAGAGGCTAGCAAAGGTCGCGAACGAATTGTAATTACAGAAATTCCTTATATGGTGAATAAAGCTAAATTGGTCGAAAAAATAGCCGATTTAGTCAAAGAAAAAAAGGTCGAAGGGATTAGCGACATTAGAGATGAGTCGGATCGATCTGGAATGCGCGTAGTTTTAGAGTTAAGAAAAGACGCTATTGCAGAAGTGATTCTCAATAACTTGTATAAATACACGCAGCTCCAAGATACTTTTGGTATTTATAATTTGGCTTTAGTCAATAAACAACCTACTCTTTTGACATTAAAAAAGCTTATTGAACTTTACCTAGAACACCGTATAGAAGTCATACGACGACGCACTGAGTTTGAACTCAAAAAAGCTAAAGCTCGTATGCATATTTTGGAAGGACTTCGAATTGCTCAGCAAAATATCGACGAGGTCGTTCGTATTATTCGTGCCTCTCAAGATACCGACATAGCCAAAAAATCTTTGATTGAAAGATTTGACTTGTCAGAGATTCAAGCCCAATCTATTGTAGATATGAGGCTTAGACAGCTCACTAACCTAGAAATTGATAAAATCGAAAATGAATATCAAGAGTTAGTGATCACCGCCGCCGATTTAGAAGATATTTTGGCCAAAAGAGAAAGACAATTAGAGATTATATTGAATCGTCTCGATGAAATCAACGATAAATTTGGAGACGAAAGGCGTACTTCTATTGAAGAAGATGCCGAAGACTTTGAATATGAAGATTTAATTCCAGAAGAAGAACAAGTGATCACCTTGAGTCACGAAGGCTATGTGCGTAGATTGCCCATAGATACTTTTAAAGCCCAAAATCGAGGTGGAAAAGGCATTATTGGAGCAGGCCTCAAAGACGAAGATTTTGTAGAGCAAATTTTTACCGCTAGCACACATAGTTATTTGCTTATTTTTACCAATAAAGGTCGTGTGCATTGGACCAAAGTCTATAGACTCCCCGAAGGCTCTAGAAGTGGTAAAGGGCGACCCATTGTGAATTTCATTGAACTCGTAGAAGATGAAACTGTATCTGCCATTGTCCCTGTGAGAAACTTTGAAGATCATTTTTATTTGATTTTTGCCACCAAAAACGGTGTGGTCAATAAAATGAAGCTAGAGCTTTTTTCAAATGTTCGCCGAAAAGGGGTGAATGCCATCACATTAGATGAAAACGATGAACTTGTGAAAGTGCGTTTGGTTGAATTATTAACTGAAGACTCAGAAGAAGACAACACCGATGAATCGAATACCGAAGATGTTGTAGAAGAAGTCGTAGAAGAAGAAGGAGACGAAGAACTTGTAGAAGACATAGATTCAACTCCTATAGCCAATGATTTAATCATGATTTCGACTCGTTTAGGGCAATCGATCACTTTCCCTATGACTCGTTTACGAGCGATGGGGCGGGGCACTCGTGGTGTTCGAGGCATTTCCCTTGCAGAATCAGACGAAGTTATCTCTCTTTTATGGTTAAAACCAGGTAGCAAAGTGTTGACTATAACTGAAAATGGTTATGGCAAACGAAGCCTACCCAGCACCTATAGAGTCACCCACCGTGGAGGAAAAGGAGTTCGAAACTTAAATGTCACCGATAAAACTGGAAACGCTGTTTTTGTAGAAAGTGTGGCCGATGACTATGACTTAATGATTAGCAGTCGTGATGGTCAAGTGATTCGAATCCAAGCAGACAGTATCCGAGTGACGGGTCGATTCTCTCAAGGAGTCAAAGCAATAACTCTTCGAGAAGGCGACTTAGTTCAAGATGCTGCAGCACTTCCAAGAGTCGAAGACGACCAAGAAACTCTTCAAACTTCTGAACTGACTGACACAGAAACTCAAGAAATCCCCGAAAACCCAGCACCATCTGAATCCGACACAAGTACCGACTCAGAAAACTAACGCTCTATAAAACCAGAACCGAATCTTTCTAAACCAAAGCCTGATCTAACAAAGTCAGGCTTTTTTTATTGAAGTCTCACACACGCCTGGCTTTTAATGTGGGAAGTGAGAAGCTCTTAGAGTTTAGAGATGAGCTGCATTTTCTGGCATGATTTTCGCAGTACATTTCAAGCACGCATCCCAGCCTTTTTGGCACGCATTTCGCAGTACATTTCAACCACGCATCCCAGCCTTTTTGGCACGCATTTCGCAGTACATTTCAAGCACGCATCCCAGCTTTTTTGGCACGCATTTCGACAGGCTCAGTGTAGCACATTTCGCACCGTCCCCTCCGAATTTGCATAA
>Ga0209075_1000442_pt1 | contig 39871 bp, 33 predicted proteins | sample Stecom2011_FD_187523 | JGI IMG/M metagenome (GOLD analysis project Ga0209075, IMG submission 187523) | Agricultural soil microbial communities from Utah to study Nitrogen management - Steer compost 2011 (SPAdes) (version 2) | ecosystem: Environmental > Terrestrial > Soil > Agricultural land...
ATGAGAACGGCATGTCTATCTTTGAAGACTAATTAAACCATACTCCATACCCTTGACGTTTTAATTCTAGGGCCAATTGCTCTTCCATTGCCATTGCTTCAGCTTGGGTTTTCATCGGATTCAAATGATTGTATAAACTCGGACGTAAGTACTTTCCATATTGCTCAACAATACGCGATGATATTTTGTGCCCTTTCTTATTCACATAGCCTGTTTTGTGCTGTTTAAAGCGCTCTTCAGGGGTTTTACTTGTCATCCCCACATAAACACATTGCAAAGCTCCATTGAATTGCGGGTTCGCCCTCCTGAATTTTGCACTTTCAGAAAACACTTTCTTTGATAACTCGACTACATAAACTGAATATTCTGTTTTTGCCACTTTAAATTGGTGTTGGTCGTACTAAGATAGTTGTTTTTTTGATGGTTTGAAAAATGGATCAGTCTCAAAAGCTATGAATTGGCATAAAATAAAAAAGCACCTACATTTCTGTAAGTGCTTTTTTTTGTGGGCCCTACTGGATTCGAACCAGTGACCCCCTGCTTGTAAGGCAGGTGCTCTAAACCAACTGAGCTAAGGGCCCTTTCTTTTCGCTTTGTTTTGAGGTTTCGTTTAACCCCGTTGCGGGTGCAAATATAAGTACAATATTTAAATCTATTGCAACTTTTTTGAAAAAAAATTAAATTATTTCTTCGAGTAAAAAGAAACTTCCAAAAACAATCAACATATCTTGTTTATTATTAAGTTCTTGCGCCATAGCAAAGGCTTTTTTTGCATCAGAAAAAAAACTTACTTTTTTTTCATTTATTTTATTTACTGACTTAAAATCGTCAATTTTCATAGATCTTTGACTATTGAATTCAGTGAAATAATATTCCCATTCACCAGGAAAGAGCTTAAATATTTCAGCTAAATCTTTATCATTTGATGCTCCATATAAAACCCTAACGTTTTTATTGGTATATTTCTTTTGAACATCTTGAATAAAACGTTGAACTCCCATCACGTTGTGAGCTGCATCCAAAATCACCAAAGGTTCTGCACTGTACAATTGATTCCGACCATACAATCCTGTGTTCTTGTATAAATCTTTTAAAGCCGTTTTCTTTATTGAATCAAGTCTTGAATCTCCTTTTAAGAGAAAATCAATGGCTTTAAAAGCCAAACGTTTATTTGTTTCAAAAGTATGCTCATCATTTTGTTCGGGTAAAAAGAAAATTGGTGATAGGTTTCTATTTGCAGCTTCAATAAAAACAGGCTTTATTTCATCATCGGATTCTCCAATTAAAACAGGAACATTCTTTTTAATTATTCCTGCTTTTTCACCAGCAATCTTCGCCCGTGTATCTCCTAATATCGCAACATGATCCAGTCCGATATTGGTAATGACAGACAATTCTGGTAGAATAACATTTGTTGCATCTAAACGACCTCCTAATCCCGTTTCGACAACTACAACATCACACTTCTCTTTATGAAAATGCGCCAAAGCCATCACCCAAGTCATTTCAAAGAAAGAAGGGGAGAAATCAAAATCGGTATTTTGAATACGGTCAATAGAGTCGACCACCTGATTTGCTCCAATTTTCTCACCATTCACACGAATTCTTTCTCGAAAATCTTTGATATGAGGAGATGTAAACAAACCAACCCTCTTTCCTGCGGCTGTTAATGCGCTGGCAATAATAGAACACGTAGTTCCTTTACCGTTTGTTCCTGCAACATGAACGAATTTCATTTTGTCAATGGGAACATTAAAAAATTGAATTAAAGCAAGAGTATTGTCAAGTGTAGGTTTATAGGCGGAACTACCTACTTTTTGGAAAACAGGAAATTGATTGAATAACCAATCGACCTTTTCATCATAATTTTCGGGAATCATTTTATCCAGGTTGAACAGTGACGGTATAATACGTGATTTCGTTTCGAGCTCCAGGCTTTTCCTTATAACGCACTTCTTTTTTCACCAATTCAATCACTTCATCAATTAACCTTTGGTTAGAAGCAGTGGTTCCATTTCTAATTACATCTGCCCTAACCACTTTCCCTTGCGAGTCAACAGTTAACTTTAACGCAATTGTAGATCTTTCGTCGTTGGATGTTTTAGGTTTTGAACGTATATTAGACAAACGGACTCTTTCACCATCACCTCCTGTTCCTGCCTCACCGCTTCCACTTCCAGGACCGCTATCATTTCCGAATCCACCTCCAGATCCACTCGTTCCAGAACCACCTGAACCACTTCCTGAGAAAGGGTTTGCTGCTTCTTCTTCTTGAGAAGTTGAGTTATTGCTATTGGACTCTCCTGTTCCTGTATTGGTTTGAACAGGAGACTCTTCTTGTGTTGCCTGATGTTGAGGGTTTTCTTGTGGCGTTGGAGTTGGCGTAACATTCTCGCTTGGAGATCCTCCACCTGCATTGTGAATTTCAAAATCTTCAATTCCACTTTCACTCATCGTGATGGGAATAGGAACGGTTACTTTTGGCGGATCAGGTTCACTGTATTTAATAAAGAAAAGTAAGAATAAGGTAATCAATAGGAACGCAATTGCTGCGATGATTCCTTTACGATTGTCCGATGCTCTTACAACAGGTACTACTGCCATTTCTATTCATTCAAATTAATCATATGCTAAAACAGGCTTCCATCCTTTTGTCTTTGACAAAGCCAAAATTTGAAACACTGCTTCATAACTTGCTTTTCTTGCTCCTGCAATTTTCACTTTCATTTCTGGTGTTTTCTCAACCTCTTGAATTAAGAAGTCTCGAATTTCTTCATAGCTCACTCCATCCGTTTTCACTCCGTAAGGATTTGATGTGTTACTGGCATCACTCAACATAATTTGGTAGAGATCGTTTTCAGTAATCACAATTGTGGTAGTGGCATTTTCTTTCGAGGTATCTAACTTCTCAGTAGGCTGTGGTAACTCAACAGGAGTGTTTTTCTCTGCCATTGTACTCATAATAATAAAGAATACGAGCAATAAAAACACCAAGTCGGTCATGGAAGCCATCCCGCCCTCAATTTTTATTTTATTTTGTGTACCAAATCCCATAATTCAATATTTTACTTTGAAGGTTTATGGAGAATATCCATGAACTCCATTGCATCGTTTTCCATTCGGTAAACAACTTTAGAAATTTGAGTTACCAAATAGTTGTACCCCATAAATGCTATAATTCCAACAATCAAACCTGCAACAGTAGTAATCATAGCTGTCATAATTCCAGGAGCAATTGTTCCTAAATCTAGAGAGTCAAGATTCTTCATATCGTTAAATACTTGTACCATTCCAATTGTGGTTCCTAAGAATCCAATCATTGGAGCAGCACCTGCAGCAGTTGCCAAGAAACTCAAGCGTTGTTCCAGTCTTGAAATTTCTAATTTTCCAGTATTGTCAATTGTCGATGCAACGATATCCACTGGTTTCCCTAAACGATCAATTCCTTTTTCTAGCATTCTTGCAGAAGGAGAGTCTGTGCGAACACATAAACTTTTCGCTTCATCAATCTTACCATCTGTAAGGTACCTTTTCACTTCAGATAAAAAGTTTGGATTTTTCTTCGAAGCTCTTTTCAATGCCAATAAACGTTCTACAAAAACATAGACTGCATAAATAGACATCACTGCTAATGACAACAGGATTACAAGTCCCATAACACTGCTTGCAGCATCTGAAACAGCTTCCCAAATAGCAACTTCTTTGTAGTTCTCTTCAGCTCCGATTGCTGTTGAATCTTGAACAACTTGTAGTAAAAATGATCCTTTCATAGTATCAATAACGAATTAAATTAAATTTTGTTACAACGCTCTTTCTAATAAATAAACTCCTGCACCTGCAAGATAACCAATAAATGCCAACCAAGACATGTTTTTCAAATACCAAAAGAATGAAATTTTTTCCATTCCCATTGCTACAACACCTGCTGCAGAACCGATTATCAGCATTGACCCTCCTGTTCCTGCAGAATATGCAATGAATTGCCAAATGTGATCATCAACTGGCGCATTAAACATCCCCATACTTGCCGCAACAAGTGGAACGTTATCTATAACAGCCGAGCTTATCCCCAACAACAAAACAAAAATATCATCATGCATGCTGTTTTGAACAGACTGACCAAAGTTAAACACCAAGCCCAGTGATTCAAGTGCTGCAACAGTCATTAAAATACCTAAGAAAAATAAGATTGAAGGCATTTCAATTTTTGTTAACGCCCTAAAGGTAGGACTTTCGTGCTCTTCTTGAGTGTCTTCTGGAAGATATTCTGGTTTTTTACCTTTTTTAACAACTCCAACATAAGACATCTTAAACTGTCTAACGCTAATTGTTTCTGCAAAAAGTGCAACAACACCAAGCGATAACATCATTCCAATATAAGGAGGTAGATGGAAGATTGTTTTAAAAATTGGTACAAAAACAATCATCCCCAAACCGAGATACAACATCAAAGAAGCTTTCGAATTCACCTCCCCATCCTCTTCGGGCAATTCAAATGTTCCTTTAAAAGGCTTCATAAAACTTGCAACAAAAGTTGGTATTAACATGCAAATCAATGACGGAATTAATAAATACTCCATCAGTTTTATTGCCGTTACCTTCCCTCCCATCCAAAGCATTGTTGTTGTTACATCTCCAATCGGAGACCATGCTCCACCAGCGTTTGCACAAATAATGATGATTCCAGCAAACCAAATTCGATCTTCAGAACTATTCAATAATTTACGTAAAATTGTAATCAAAACAATGGTTGCTGTTAGGTTGTCGATGATTGCAGAAAGAATAAACGCTAAAAACGCCACAATCCACAGCAAAGTTCGTTTTTTATTGGTGCGAATAAATCCTTTAATGGCTGAAAATCCATGGAAATGGTCAATGATTTCTACAATCGTCATTGCACCTATTAAAAAGATCAAGATTTCAGATGTTTTCCCAAAATGATGAAGCAATGTTTCTTGCATCAAATGACCTCTATCGATAGCATTCATTCCTGTAATGTCCATTAATTCATGCGCCGCAGAATTGAACCATGCCCCAAAATCATTTAACCCTATAGAAACTCCTGCCCACGCAAAAGCCATCATTAGCAGAGAAGGAACAAGTTTGTCAACCTTCAAACTGTGCTCAAGGGTAATTCCCAAATACCCCAAAATAAAAACAAAAACAATAAATAGTTCCATAAGAATGTAGTGTTAACCCTAGTATCTTCTTGATACTTTCTTTGTAATTTTAGCTGTGTTAAAAAATAAACCCTAAACTCTTCCATTTAAAAGTTTAGTCCTTGTTAAAAATTCATCAAACCATTATCAGTTACTATAAGATCTATATATTCAAAAACGATTTCAAAGTATTTGTTTTCAAATTATTTCACCTGCCTATTAATAAGTGATAAATAATTTTCCAGAACAAAAATAAAAAACAATTCCCAATGGCAACTTATCCCCTCCGATTTAATTCAAGGCATTAAAATGACTCCTGACGAAGAGTCACACTTTGAACCTGTTACGCTAGACAAAACATTAACTTCATCATTCCACCTCAACAATCCTAAGAATGCAAACCCTATTGCTTCTTTAAAATCAATTATTTCTTTTTCGGGAACGATCAGCGCTCCTCTATAGTAATCTCTTATTCTTTCAATTAAAAATGAGTTCAGCGCCCCTCCTCCTGTCACCAAAGTTGATTTGGCACCGATATTATTCAACACTTTTCCAATTTGGATAGCAATGTGTTCATAAAGGGTTCTTATTTTACTTTTCAAATCTGTTTCTTGTTCCAATAATGGGAGAATTTCCGCTTCAACCCATTCCCACCCCAAAGATTTTGGTCCCGACTGAGCATAAAAAGTTAAGCCGTTCAATTCATCAAAAAGTTTTTGATTGATCGCTCCCCCCTTACCATAATTCCCATACGCATCAAACTCTTTACCGACACTTCTCATTAATTCATTAATGAGAATATTCACAGGACAAATATCATTTGACAGCACTTCTTTGTTTTGTCTATATGACACATTGCTAAAACCGCCCAAATTCAGAAAGGCTTCTGCATATTTGGAAAAGAGTAAATGATCTGCTATTGGGATTAATGGCGCTCCATTCCCACCTAAGGCCACATCTTTTGTTCGGAAGTCAACTACTGAGGGCAATTGAGTCAGAACAGAAAGCTCGGGTCCATTGCCAATTTGCAAGGTAAATCCCTTTTCAGGTTGATGAAAAATGGTTTGACCATGACTTGCAATAAAGTCTACTTCTGATTTATCTACTAGATGTTCATCTATAAAACGATTCACCCATTCGGCATATAAACGACCTAGGTCTGTGCTTAATTGGACTAAATCTTGAGCAGGAATTTGATGGGCTGTTTTTAAGCGTGTTAATAGCTCATAATCATAACTATAAATAGCTGAATGATTTAATGTAAATTTCCAGAAGCCATCAGGTTGAGAAACGAAAGTTACATCTGCGACATCTAAGCCGTCTAACGAAGTCCCTGACATTAAACCGATCACGCGAAAAGTTTTCATTTCTATTACACTTACAGTGTGAAATTTGAATAATTACCTTAATTTTACGCATCAATTATAAGTAAATATATTTAGATATCATTGAGAAAAGGACAGTAAGTTCAGTTTTTGATCAATACCACCATCTCAATATTTAACAATAATAAACAAGATATGAATTTCGAATTATCAGAAGAACAAATTGCAGTGCGTGATGCGGCAAGAGACTTTGCACAAAATGTATTAAAGGAAGGGGTTATCGAAAGAGATAATGAACAGCGTTTCCCTAAAGAAGAAATCAAACAACTTGGTGAACTTGGTTTTTTAGGAATGATGGTCGATCCAAAATATGGAGGAGGAGGAATGGATACCATTTCATACGCACTAGCGATGGAAGAGATATCTAAAGTTGACGCTTCTGTATCCGTCTGTATGAGTGTAAACAATTCACTTGTTTGCTGGGGACTAGAAACATTTGGAACTGAAGAGCAAAAACAAAAGTACTTGGTTCCTCTTGCTACTGGAGAAAAAATAGGTGCCTTCTGTCTTTCTGAACCTGAAGCTGGTTCTGATGCGACATCACAGCGTACAACTGCAATTGACAAAGGAGATCACTACTTATTAAACGGTACCAAAAACTGGATAACGAATGGTAGCTCTGCATCTACATATATTGTAATTGCTCAAACTGATGTTGAAAAAGGACACAAAGGAATTAATGCATTCATCGTAGAAAGAGGGATGGAAGGTTTCGAAGTTGGTGCAAAAGAGGATAAGCTAGGAATTAGAGGAAGTGACACACACACTTTACTTTTCACAGACGTAAAAGTTCCAAAAGAAAATAGAATTGGTGAAGATGGGTTTGGATTCAAGTTCGCTATGAAAACCCTTTCAGGAGGAAGAATCGGTATCGCTGCTCAAGCATTAGGAATTGCTTCTGGCGCTATGGAGTTGGCTGTTGCGTACTCTAAAGAACGTAAAGCGTTTGGGAAAGAAATCAATCAGCACCAAGCCATTGCATTTAAAATTGCAGATATGGCAACTGCTGTTGAAACAGCTAGATTAATGGTACACAAAGCTGCATGGGAAAAAGATCAAGGTCTAAACTATGATCAATCAGGTGCAATGGCGAAACTATACGCTTCATCTGTCGCAATGGAACAAACAGTTGAAGCTGTTCAAATCCATGGAGGTTATGGATTCGTAAAAGAATACCACGTTGAACGCTTGATGCGCGATGCAAAAATCACTCAGATTTATGAAGGTACTTCTGAAATTCAAAAGATTGTTATTTCAAGAGGAGTATTAAACGCGTAATGCATTTTTAACTTCAGCACATTAAAAGGCAACGAAATAATCGTTGCCTTTTTTTATTGGGAGACACCGACAAACATGAAAAAAAATACATTGAAATATTTCACTCAACTTTAGGCTAAATCTTTTCGTTAATCCAATAGAAATTACTTATATTCAGATTCGAAATTAAAAAGTCAATAATAATCACTCATGAAAGTATATACCAAAAAAGGAGACGCTGGACAAACATCACTAATTGGTGGTAAACGCGTATCAAAAAATGATTTACGCATAGACAGTTATGGTACTGTTGACGAACTCAATTCTTGGATTGGCCTTGTTCGTGACCATGAAGAAATTCCTAAGAATCAATTCAATCAATTGATCGAGATTCAAGATCGATTATTCACTATTGGCTCTTTATTGGCTACTCAACCAGAAGGAACAAAAATGAATTTGCCTTTGGTTTACGAAGAAGATATTGTTTATCTCGAAAAGGCAATTGATGAAATGAATGAACAACTTCCAGCAATGCGTCATTTCGTTTTACCTGGAGGAGAACCCATCCTTTCGCATTGCCACATTGCAAGATGTGTGTGCAGAAGAGCAGAAAGACTAACCGTAGGACTTAATGATGAAAGCGATCAATACAAATTAGCCATGAAGTATTTGAACAGATTGAGCGATTATTTGTTTGTACTTTCAAGAAAAGTAGCCTTTGATTTAAACATTGAAGAAATTCAATGGAAACCAAGAGTTTAAGTATACACAAAATGCAATTAGACCAGAAATTACTTTAGAATTTGGAATTTCAAAAAATAAAATTACTTTTGCGCTTTGAAACAGACAATTTATTGAATCACAAGATAAAACTTATATAATTATGTATTGGACATTAGAATTAGCTTCTTATTTAGAAGACGCACCTTGGCCAGCTGCTAAGGACGAACTTATTGACTTCGCAATTCGTACAGGAGCACCACTAGAAGTAGTTGAGAACTTACAACATATAGAGGATGAAGGGGAAATTTATGAAAATATCGAAGATATTTGGCCTGATTATCCATCAAAGGAAGACTTCTTCTTTAACGAAGATGAATACTAGCAAAATCATTGATTATCAAAGCCTCGACACCTTAGTCGAGGCTTTTTTATTTAGGACCTGCGTCAGTTTGTCAGTTATCTATACTTGGAATAGTTTATGATAACATCAAATTACTTATAAATCAACACCCCAATTAAAAGTATAAAGCTTATTTTTGGATTCTAAACAAGCGCATTAAAATGATAGGAGGACTATTAAAAAAGATACTTGGCGACAAATCGGTAAAAGACCGAAAAACATATCAGCCAATCATAGACAAGGTAAATGAAATTTACGCAACAATTCATGACATTAGTGATGATGAGTTGAGGGCACGAACAAAGATGTTCCAGGACAAAATTAAGGAAGGTACTGCAGAAATTGAAAAAGAAATCCAAACTCTAGAAGATCAAGCAAACCATCCCGACACAATTGTTCTTGACAAAGAGAATATCTTCGAAAAAATAGACAAGTTAACAGAAGAACTAGATAAGCAACTTGAGGTTGTACTTCTAGAAATTATGCCAGATGCTTTTGCTACCATCAAAGAAACTGCACGCCGTTGGGCTGAGAACAAACAACTTGTGGTTAACGCAACTGATTTTGATATAGAATTAGCAAAAACACACGACGGTTTACAAATTGAAGGAGATAAAGCCATTTGGAAAAACAAATGGACTGCAGCAGGAACTGATGTTGAGTGGAACATGGTTCATTATGATGTTCAAATTATGGGAGGGGCTGTTCTTCATGGAGGAAACATTGCAGAGATGCAAACAGGTGAAGGTAAAACTTTAGTAGCAACGCTTCCTGTCTACCTCAACGCTATTGCTGGAAAAGGTGTTCACTTGGTTACTGTAAACGATTACCTTGCTCGACGTGATAGTGAATGGATGGGACCACTTTACCAATTCCATGGTTTAACTGTTGATTGTATTGACAAGCACAAACCGAATTCGGAATCAAGAAGAGAAGCTTACAAAGCAAACATAACATTTGGTACGAACAATGAATTTGGTTTCGACTACTTGCGTGACAATATGTCAAGTGATATCGAAAACTTGGTTCAAAGAAAGCATCATTATGCAATTATTGACGAGGTCGATTCAGTGTTAATTGATGACGCAAGAACGCCATTAATTATTTCTGGACCTACACCAAAAGGAGATCAACAAGAATATGTTGCTTTAAAACCTTTAATTGAAAAGGTGGTGAGTGCCCAAAGAGCGTTTGTGAATAAAGTACTTGCTGAAGCGAAAAAGGACTTAGCGGTAATTAACGAACCTTTAGAGGATAAAAAAGAACAAAGAAGAAGATTAGATGAAGGAGGACAAAAGTTGCTTCGTGCTTTCCGCGGTCTTCCAAAAAACAAAGCATTAATTAAGTTCTTATCAGAACCTGGAGTTAAGGCTCACCTCCAGAAGACAGAGAACTTTTATATGGCAGAGCAGAATAAGCAAATGCCAATTATCGATAACGAACTTTATTTTGTGATTGATGAAAAGAACAACACTATCGATCTTACGGATAAAGGAATTGACTTGATGTCAGGACAAAACGATCCTAACTTTTACATCATGCCGGATATCGGTACAGAGTTGGCTAAACTTGAAAATGAAGGATTAACTCCAGAGGTTTTAGCTGAAAAGAAAAACGAGTTAATTCGTGATTACTCAGTAAAATCTGAAAGAATCCACAGCATTAACCAGTTGCTTAAAGCGTACACCTTATTTGAGAAGGAAGTTGAATATGTAATTGTAGAAGACAAGGTAAAAATTGTTGATGAATCTACAGGACGTATTATGGAAGGTCGTCGTTATTCAGACGGGCTTCACCAAGCAATCGAAGCAAAAGAAAATGTTAAAGTAGAAGCAGCAACACAAACCTATGCGAGTGTATCTCTTCAAAATTACTTCAGAATGTACCACAAGTTGTCAGGGATGACTGGTACGGCAGAGACTGAAGCAAAAGAATTTTGGGATATATATGAATTAGATGTTGTTGTTATTCCTACCAATCGACCTTTATTGCGTAAGGACCTTGAAGACATGGTTTACAAAACCGGTCGTGAAAAGTACAACGCTGTAATTGATGAAGTCGAACGTATGGTTAAAGAAGAACGTCCAGTTCTAGTAGGTACAACAACTGTTGAGATTTCAGAATTATTAAGCCGCATGCTTAAAATGAGAGGAATCAAACATAATGTACTGAATGCTAAGCATCATCAAAAAGAATCGGAAATCGTTGCAGAAGCAGGTACAAAAGGAACCGTGACCATCGCTACTAACATGGCGGGACGTGGTACCGACATTAAATTACGTGAAGGTGTAAAAGAAGTTGGAGGACTGGCGATTATTGGTACAGAAAGACATGATTCACGTCGTGTTGACAGACAGTTACGTGGTCGTGCAGGACGCCAGGGAGATCCAGGATCTTCTCAATTCTTCGTTTCATTGGAGGATGATTTAATGCGTAAGTTCGGTTCAGAGCGTATTGCAAAGTTAATGGACAGAATGGGACTAAAAGAAGGTGAAGTGATTCAACATAGAATGATTTCTAAATCTATTGAACGAGCTCAAAAGAAAGTTGAGGAAAACAACTTTGGTAACCGTAAACATTTATTAGAGTATGATGACGTAATGAATGCACAGCGTAAGGCCGTGTACAGAAAACGTAAGAACGCACTTTATGGTGATCGATTAGATCTTGATATCGCTAACATGTTCTATGACACTATCGAAGTTGTTGTAAGTAAATACAACGGCAAAGATGACTTCAATGATTTTGAACTTGAATTACTACGTGTAGTGGGTATTCAATCTCCTGTTTCTGCAGAACAATTTCAAAACAATAGTCAAATCGACACAATTAATGCTATCTACAACGCCACGCTTGATCGTTACGATGAGAAGAACAAGAAGATTGCAGAATTGGTTTACGAGAACGTAAAACAACATTACGAACAGCCTGAAAACAGGGAACGCCACATCCGTGTTCCATTAACAGATGGAAATAAAGGAATAGAGGTTTCGACAACAATTAGAGCAGCATATGATTCTAAAGGTTATTCTATTGTTCGTGAATTTGAAAAAGCGATCGTTTTAGGATTGATTGATAACGAATGGAAAGAACACCTGCGTGAAATGGACGACTTAAAACAGTCGGTGCAACAAGCACGTCATGAGCAAAAGGATCCATTGCTGGTTTATAAATTAGAATCTTTCAATCTATTTAGAGATATGATTGATCGTTTGAATCAAGAAACAGTTGAATTCTTAGTGAAGGGTGCAATCCCTGTTCAGCCAGACGCTGCGTCGGTTCAAAACAAGGCGACAAAGCAAAGTGATAGTTACGCACAAGCTCAAGTGAATGCAACTGCTCCTGCAGGAGGAGGTCAAAAATTTCAAGGAAGCCAAGGCTACGACCAAGCGATGGCTCAGTCACAACAACAAAGTGCTCCAAAACAACAACCCGTTGTAGCAGAGAAAACAGTTGGAAGAAACGAGCCTTGTCCGTGTGGAAGTGGTAAAAAATACAAACAGTGTCACGGTAAATAGGCCGATAAGAACAGTGCTTTATTCTATCAAACGCCTTCTCTTAACAGAGGAGGCGTTTTTGTTTATGCAAGGTTAAGATTATAAAGTAACAGTAGTTGAACCCGAAAAAGTTTTTAATTCAATAATATCATTTGATTTGTAGTCAAAAAACGCTTTCATACGATAGCGCCAGTTTATCAAGCACTTCGCCCAACGGAAACATAAATTGCTCAACCCTACTTTTAAACAAGTCTATGGTGAGCCTCAATGCGAAATACGATACCACATGCATTTATCTTTAGCAGCAATAAAGTATAGAATCAATAACTCAATCAAAAGCGAATACGGGATCAATCTCAAAAGTTGGGGAAGGAATCATTCCTCAATTATTGAACAAGCGAGTGATGAATTTAACCACTTTTATGCTTTACGCACTTCTTAACCAGATACGGTAATAGAAAGAAACAAAAACATTAGGCATAAAAAAAGGGCTAATCTTGCGACTAGCCCTTTGAAAGAATTAATATCTAATTATTTGATAACTGCACCAAAAGTAGCATTATCTAAATACTTGATAAACTCACGGTCTTTAGATGCTTTTTCTTTTAGAGAAGCATCTTTTGCGAACGCACTCTTAAGGTTAGAAACGATTGCATCTAATTTATCTTGACGTGCACCGATGATTGCTTTAAGGTAGTATCCTCTTGCAGTCTCAGCATCAGCTGACTCATCAATAGTTGATTTAGCAGCAGCCTCGTCTTTGTTTAACAATTGTGCTAAAGCTTTGTTGTAAGAAGCTTCACCACCGAAGTTAGAAATAGCGTCATCGTACTCACCATCTTGAATGTTTAACACACCTTTATTGTAAGAAACTTCACTTCCAGCTCCATCAGCTTCAGCCAATAAATCTTTTGCTTTTTGACGGTCTCCATTAACTCCTGCGATAGCAGCTAAGTTATTTTTAGAAACTGGGTTTTCTTGAATACCGTTTGCTTTTTCGAACTGAGCTTTCGCTTCAGTCAATTTATTTTGCATGTAGTACACAGCTCCAACGTTATTTGCAGTACGGTAATCTTCCGGGTACAAACGCTCAGCTTCTTTGTATAAACGTAACTTCTCGTTCAAGTCATCAGTCAAAGTAGCTGTGAAAAGAATCTCTTCTACGTTTAAAGTATCGATGTTAGATTTTGACAAAGCCACTAACTCTTCATCAGAGTATCCTGTCAATTGGTATTCAACAACGATTTCTGCACGACGTTGTGCTGGGAAAATGTTTTTATCTAAATATAAGTACGTAGATAAATCACGGATTGCTTGCTCACGTGCAGCAGAAGAATTTTGCATTTCTAAAATTCTAAGAATACGGTCTTTATCACCTTTATCCATGCTTGAAGCAACTAATGCTTTTTTGAATCCTTCGTAATCTTCACCTTTACCAACAGTAGAGTAGTTTGCATCATCTTGAGCAAATTCATTCGCTACTTTTCTTTTTCCAGCGATCTCCATTGTTGCTTTTTTAGCAGACTCTGAACGATCAGTAGAAAGTGTGTTGTTACGGTCTTCTTCACCTTCAATAGAGGCAAATGCTTCAATTTTAACACCACTAATTTCTACCTTAGGATTCGTTTGAGCCATTGTTAAGAAAGCCTCAAGTTCCTTCATATCCTCATCTACTTTTTCAGATGAACGCACAACAGGACTTCCTTTAAGGTAGTTAATTTCAGCGATTTGCTTCTCTTGTGTTACACGCTGAAATTCATCAGCTGCTATAATTGCTCTGAAGTCTTTATTTACCAATAATGGAGTAATGATTGTTGCATCAGCAATTTTCATTTCCTCTACTTCTCCTTTTTCTTTTCCTTTTTTATAAATTGTTCCTGTAACTTTTAATTCAGAAACCTCCATATCTGGAGTATAAGCGATAACGTCTTCATAAACAACTCTACCACCCGCTTTATAAGGAATCACTGTTCCATTAGCTGTTGCTTTTTCACCTACAATAGTAACAGGCTTTAATGCATGGCTACCGATTGTTGGTACAATCTCAGCATAAGACTTCTTATTGATTCCTTTTTCAGGAACACTTACGTCAATTTTTACTCTTACACTATCACCATGCATCTCTAATGGATCCGGCGTTACTGTATAATCTACGTCTTTCAGTAGGTCACAACTAGTAGTCATTAAACCAGCTGCCGCAATAAATGCTAAACTCTTGATTCCTTTGTTTTTCATTATCATAATATTTTTTTCTTTCAGTGTTTTGTCTGCAATAATAATGATTTTTTTAACCACTTAAAAGAAGTTTTTACTAATTATTAAAATGTTAATGTCTAATTCTCATACAATATAACGCTATTTTTATCGTTGCACGTCTCTAATATCGCTGTGATATTTTGCTTTTTTACAGGGTCTAAGAATGCAGGACAAATCTCTATAAGTGGCGTCAACACAAAGCTTCTGTCGTAAAGTTGTGGATGAGGAAGGGTCAACTCATCGGTCCTCACTATGAGCTCTCCAACATACAGTATATCTATGTCAATTACCCTTGATTGGTATTCGTTTTTTTGGCTTTTTTTAACTCTTCCGAGGTCTTTTTCTATCCTTTTTGTGACAAATAAAAGATCCGTAGGAATACAAGATGAATAAAAACTGACACAACAATTTAAAAAAGGCACTTCAGATTCAAAACCCCAAGGTGCAGTTTCGTAAATTCTCGATCGAACAACCTGGGTTTCAAAAACTTTCTCAAGCTCAACAATCGCTTTTTCTAAATACTGTTTTCGATCAGGTATGTTACTTCCTAAACTCAAAATCACTTTACGCTTTTCTTTCATCTCATCTGATTTATTTACCTATTAAGTGATTCTTGTTCCTTTTGTAAATATTAGCAACAATGGCTACACTATATTTTGTATATTCGTTTTCCTCTAAAAGTACATAGGCTGCTTACTAGAGCTTTTTAAAATATATTTTGACTACAAATAAAAGTAAATTATGACAAACAAAAAAGTATCATTTTGGCGGGTCTTTTGGCCCAGCTTAACCTCTGGGGTTGTCCTCATCATTTTATTCCTAGTATTATTCGCTAGTTTAATCGGATCAATGCTTAACACAAAACCTATCTATACGGTTCAAGATAAAACGATATTACACCTACAACTCAATGGTGCTATTTCCGAAATGAGCAAAAGTGATATTAGCTTTTCAAATTTAGGTATAGTGAATGAAATTGGATTAGCTGATTTACTATATGGTTTTGAAAAAGCAGCCAAAGATGATAACATTAAAGGTGTTTTTATCGAATTAAAAGGGGCTAACTGTGGTTATGCTACAGCAACAGAAATTCGCAATGCCATCAAAACATTTGAAAAAGAATCTGGTAAATTCGTAGTAGCCTACCACAGCGGTGAAGCTGTAAGCTTAAGACAGTACTATATTGCTTCTGCGGCAAGTGAAAACTATGGATTCCATTCTTCAATGTTTGAATTTTTAGGTCTGGGTGCGGAATTGATGTTCTACAAAGGAATGTTTGATAAACTTGACCTCGAAATGCAAGTTGTTCGCGGTTCAAACAACGACTTTAAAAGTGCTGTTGAACCTTACTTTTTAACAGAAATGAGTGATTCTAGTCGTCTACAATTGGAAACATACTTGAACAACATATGGACTGCTGTTAAAACCAACATCAGTCAAGATAAAGACATCACAATGGAGCAATTGGAAATGATTGCTGACAGCAGCTTAGTTAGACGTGTAAAACAAGCTGTTGACCACAAACTTCTAGATGAAGTAAAGTACCGTGACGAAGTAATTCAACTTTTGGCAGAAAAAATTGGGGTTGATGAACTAAAAAGCAGTAACCTCAAAAAATTTGAAAGGTATGCTCAAAAGAAGTTTGAGACTCAGCAAAACATTGCACATACCAAAAGAGGAAATATCGCAGTAATTGTTGCCGAAGGAGCGGTAGTAGTTGAAGGAGAAGGTTTAGCCAGTAGTAAAATCACCAAACTATTACGTGCAGCTAGAAAAGATGATGACATAAAAACAATCGTATTTAGAGTTAACTCTCCAGGTGGTAGTGCTTTAGCAAGCGATGAAATATGGAGAGAAGTTAAACTCGCCAACGAGAAAAAGAAAGTCATTGTCTCCATGGGAGATGTAGCGGCATCTGGAGGATACTATATCGCTGCTCCAGCCACAAAAATATTTGCTCAAGAAACTACAATCACAGGCTCCATCGGTGTGTTTGGTGTTATCCCCTATACTGGAGCTATGCTCGAAAACAAACTGGGACTTACCTTTGATAAAGTGAGTACAAACCCACATGCGGTACTATCGACTAATCGTAAGATGTCACCTGAAGAGTACCAAATCGTACAAAACGAGGTAGATTTTATTTATTCTGAGTTTTTAAACAGGGTTTCAGAAGGAAGAGGCATGTCATTAGATCAAGTCAATGAAGTTGCTCGTGGTAGAGTGTGGACAGGAACAGATGCTTTACGTGTTGGATTAGTTGATACACTTGGAGGAATTCAAGATGCCATTGCATACGCAGCCAAAGAAGCGGGTATCGAAAAACCAGTAGTTAGATATTACCCCAAAATGGATAAAGACCCTTGGATGGAAGTAATGGAAACATTAAATGAGGATGAAGAAGATCAAAACGTAAATAAATCTGCGTTACCTAAGGAAATGATTCAAATGTACAAGCGCATCAAGCAAGTTGAACAGATGACAGGAGTTCAAGCGAGAATGCCCTATGAAATCGTTTGGTAAGGATTATATGAAAATTAAGCAAAAGGAGGGTAATCCCTCCTTTTTTTATTTGAATATATTTGTAAATTAGAAACATCCCCAAGGGGAAAAACGGCTACAAATGATTAAATACCTTTCTTCTTCTCTTACTTCTTTTTTGATTTCTTTAGCTCTAACCTGGAGTATAGGTTTAATCATCATATCTAAAAATCATTATCTTGAGGATGTATGGACGACCTGGCTTTATGGAATAATAAATGTTTTGCTTGCTGTCGGCTTTTTTAGTTTAATCATTAGCCCACTCTACCTCTTAGGAAGACGCTATAAAGCCACCAGAATAGTAACACATCTGATCTTTTGCGCCATACTTACCTTGGAGCTAATCTCAATCTTTTACTTCTCAATTACCTTAACACTTCTAGACAACACTGTTTTTCTTTTTTCATTTGATCAAGCCAACATTATTGTCAACAACTATTTCGTATTCCAGTGGATATATCTACTACTGCCCTTACCTTCGGTACTTTATTTTATCGGAATCAAGTTTGTCACCCTCAGGAATGATAACTTAATACTTTACTCTTTTTTAGCCATAGGGATAATTGCAATTTTTCTAGGATTAAAAGTCGAAAAGGACAATGGTAGCTTTACGAATATACCAGAAAACAAAACCATTCACTTTATTCAATCAATTTATAAAAGTCAACAACCTAAACTCAAGATTTTAGCCAATAAACACATTGATTTTTACCAAAAAACCACCAATCCCCAATTACAAAACAGCACTTATCCATTATATAGAAAAAACGATAAAGAAAATCCACTAGGTCCCTTTTTTGACCTCAAAGAATCTCCACCAAATATTGTATTCTTGATTGTAGAAGGACTTTCATCTTCTTTTAGTGGTCCAGATGCAGATGAAATCAGCTACACTCCTTTCTTAGACTCACTCGCTCAGCACGCCTTATACTTTGACAATTCCTTGGCCACGTCAGAACGATCATTTGCTGTTTTACCGAGTATTTTAGGCAGTCTTCCTCACGGGAAAAAAGGCTTTACTAACAACAGCTCTGGCTATCCAAACAACGAGACTTTAGCGACTTGGCTAATTGACAATGGATACACAGGAAATTTCCACTTCGGAGGATATGCCAGATTTGACTACATGGATTTATTCATTAACGATCAGGGCTTTAGCAATATTTATGACCGCAAAGAATATAATTATGAAGGAACAGGATTGAAAACCAGTATAGACTCAATACCCTTTGGGATTCCTGACAAACAATTTCTAAAAAACGTTTTAGAAATAAACAATACCAGAAAGAACAACAGCCCATTCATTGATGTCTATCTCACTTTATCCATGCATTATCCTTATATCATAGAAGAACATGAACGCTATCATCAAATGGTAGAAACAACTATTAAAAACTCCTCTGCGAATGAACAAATCAAGAAAAAGCACATGAAATACATCGCTGAATTTGCCACCTTCCATTATACAGACGATGCTATAAAAGAATATTTTAAATCGCAACAGTCAAGACCTGAACACCAAAATACCATCTATGTTATTCTAGGTGACCACATGATGGGTGAAATTGCACAATCCAGCGCAATAGAAAAATACCGATCTGCACTGATGATCTACTCTCCTTTGCTTAAACGAACAAAAACTTTCAAAGGAACGAATTCACATTTAGACATCCCTCCTTCTTTTCATAATTTATTGAGCGAAAAATACAATTATCCAAAATTAGATTCTGTAAGCTGGCTTGGAAAACCATTTGACACCTCAGCTACATTCCAGAGCAATAGAGACGTCTTATTTATGCTTAACAACAGAAAAGTTCGAGACATTCTTCACAAAGAATACTACTTATCAGAGGGTCGACTCTACAAAGTTGGAGACCGACTTCAATTAACAGCTTGGGAAGATGAAGAAAAGAAAGAATTACTTTCGCAGCTCCTTGAAGTTTCAACTTTAGTCCATGACAAAGTAGTCAGTCAGAATATTTTGATTCCCTACAAAAAGGCCTTAAAAAAAATAAACAATGTGAGTAAACAAATCCATATGAATAATAAGGCAGAATTTTACAACATCACTGAATTTGAACTCAAAGAAGCTTATGAAGAAGTTTTATTTGAGCTCAACATCAGCTTTAGTGGTGATTGGAAAATGGAAGACCCCCATGAAGAAAACCCAATTTTGGTTTACTCTGCAATGCGGGGTGATTCTACTTTAACATGGAATAAGCTCGATTTAAACTTACAGGAAAGTCCACTATCTGAGGAGCGAGTAATTAATTTCCTCATAAAAAACACAATTGATTTCGAACTTCAAAAAGGAGATCGCATAACTGTTTATTTCTGGAACAAAGCCCAATTAAAACAAAATTATGAAGTTATAATTCCCTCCCTGACTGTCAAAGCACCAAGACCAAACTAATCCTTTTGACTACCTTACGATGACTAATCTTTTAGATTGAGAAACCATTTTTTCATTGGAAACACGAACGAAGTAGACTCCTTGCTCAAGGCTTGAGACATCTAATTCAACTTGTTTTGATTGACCATTGATACTATATGAATTAACCCTTTGACCTTTGGTATTAAAAATCGAAACCTCACCATTTAGAATTTCATTGGCGGAAATGTTTACTGTTTCATTTGCAGGATTAGGGAAAAGATTGAAAGAAATTAAATGTTCTTCAGCAATGCTACTTGCTGATTCCAAATTGTACATTACTTGGAAATCGTCAAAATAAAAACCATCATTATGCTCCCAATAATCGGTATTCAATACAAACCTCATCATGATTTGCTCTCCTAAATATTCGCTCAAATTTATTTCTTCGAGCACCCAGTCGTTTTGAATTCCATCATATAAAGGTTCGATAGGTTGACTTCCGCCAGAAACAGAAACACCGGTATTGGTATATTTTCCACACTGTGCACTCCAAGAATTTCCGAAATCAGTGGAGACCATGAATTGAACATAATCATAGTTATCTTCTATATCCCATTTAGCTCTAAAAGAAACCAAAGCATCAATGGCATTGGTTAAATCAATAGTATCCTTTAATCGAAATACCTCTTCAGAGTTACCACTATAATTCCCATTTGGACTGTCGGTAAAGGAATAGTTTGGTGAATAATAGTCTTCTGTTGTTAAATCCCAAGTTCCTACCCAGTTATCAATTGTATTGGCTTCATCGAAAAGTTGAACCGTAGGACTTCCATATGTTTTAATTAAGGTATCTCTATGCTGCCACGTTCCATTATCGGTAACCAACACATACTTGATTTCATCTCCGTACTGAATGTTTGGATTCAAACTAAAAGCAATGGTTCCCGATTGAGTTTCTTCTAGAGCTAAATTATATGTATTTGGATTACCTACAGTTTGAATTCCAGAAATAGATTCAACACTAACAGTCAGCACTCCAGAAGTTCTACCCAAACGTGTAATTTCATAATTAAAATCTCCTGTCATGTCGTTAATAAACATCTCATCATCAAGGCTTTTTGTAACTCCATAGACCAATGGCAAGTGTGCCAAAACAATATTACTAAAAAGCATGTCAATGCAATCATCAGTTATCACAGAAGCAGGCGCCCAAAATCCATTATGGCTCACTTCAGGAGTGAAGGCAAAAATACCGTGGTCATGATATAAAAAATCGTCAGAATCACCTGAAGCAGGATATAAACCAGAGCTTTTTTGATTTAAATAATTATTGTAGCTCACCATTTGATTTCCAATTGCTGTGAAATAAGTATGGTCTGCAGCAAAATCATTCTCTGTTGCACCATAAGGAAACAACATCATTCCGCCATGCGTATGTGCATTCAACGCAAATTCCACGTTCCATTTTTCGGCAATCTTTTTTATATTCTTGGTCTCTGGTTCAGAAAAAGGACTTACACCTGGAAAAACGTCACTGTTTTCATCTGAACTCACTCCAGTGGTATTCCATTGATAAGAATAATTTCTATTTAAGTCAACCCCCGGATTAGAACTTCCAATATTCGGGTTTTTATTTTTTCTAAACATTCCTCCTCCATTTGGGTCGTTGGTTTCATTTTCGATATAACCATCAGGATTAATCATAGGTAAGAAAAAAAGTTCTAGCTCGTCAACCAAATATGTTATTTCTGGATCTACCCCATAGTTTTCTAATATATACCACATGAAAAATATCGTTTCAGACAAAGAGCCTGGTTCTCGGGCGTGATGCAAGGCGGTATACAAAACTCTTGGCTTTGACTGTTCTACAGAAGGATTATTTGAAATTTTCACAAAATACAAAGGTCGACCTTCATGGGTCAAAGTATCCGAAACAGCAGCTCGTTCGGTAATTAAATTGGGGTATTGGCTTCTCATATCGTCAAGAATATCTAAATACTCTTGATAGGTATAATAGCCTGCCATGGAACCCAACTGAAAATTCGTTGGAACTTGTGGTGCATAGGAAGGCGCCCCAACATCTGGGCAAGCAATATTCTTTGTGTAAACTGCAGTTGCTTGCTCAACATAATGAGCCTTAACATCTTCAATTAAAATATCTACTTGCAGCCCAGCCTCTATCGCTTTTTGAATCTCGGCCTCAGAAAAATCACTTATGATAAAAGTATTGTTTTTCACATGCCCGTGATCTATGGCTAGACCTAAGTCAGACAAGGCTGAAATACCTTCATCTACAAACCATATTTTTGCCCTAGAATAGTGTTCTTGTGCAAGAAAAGTAGAGCTAAGTAAAAGAAAAACGAAAGAGCATAAAATTGTTTTCATGTATAGTTATTTGTATTAAAAGTAATGATTCTCAATTGAATTGAATCAAAAAAACAAAAACTACACGAATGAAGACATAAATATTTGAACGGCAAAAGGATGTTTATCGCTATAGAAATGAACAATCATTTCCATTCCAAAGTATTCATCAATTCAAAAATATCCTTTTTAAGAAAATCTAAAGAAGGTTTAATAGAATCGTAGTTTGGGCGTGTATTAAAATAAACTACTCCACTCATAAAACGGGAAGTGCTATCCGTTAAATAAAACTGAAATGGAGAAGCAACATTCCCCTGTAATTCAAAAAAAGTTCCAAAGACGCGGTCATCATTTCTAATAAAGGTAGAATCATAAATTGCAGTTGCCTTCACCTTATGTTCTTCCACTTTATCAATGGCGTAATTCACGTAAACAGCCAGAGAAGTATCTAAATCTATTCGACTCAAATGCAAAGTACCGTTCAAGCTAGAAAGGTCAACATCTCGATTACAAGGTTGTCCATTAACGTTTTTCACATTAAAATAACTGGGCTTATTAAATGAATAACCACAAGAATCAGAAAACAAATCATAAGAACGCTCAGGAAGATTCAATTCCAGATAGGTTGAGGGTTTTGGTACGTAGTTTTTCTTCCCTTCACACGCAACAACACTCAAAAGAATAATTCCGAAAATAAAAATAACTACCTTACCCATTTCTAATCAATTAAAGTTTAATCACCTTGACCATTTTCACCCTTTTCTTATCAGAAGACTCTACAACGAATTTAAAATTCTCGAAAACATAAAACTCCTTATTCCGCAAAATTCGCCCCGATTGTTCCACTAAAAAACCACCAATAGAGTCCGACTCACCTTTTGATTCCTCAAAAGCTTTCCCATCGATTTCCAAAACTTTATACATGTCGACTAAGGAAGTTTTACCTTCAAACAAGTAAGTTGATTCATCGACCTTGGTATAAACGATATCTTCGTCATCAAACTCATCTGTAATTTCACCAATAATCTCTTCAAGAACATCCTCTAAGGTTACAATTCCTGAGGACCCTCCATACTCATCGACCACTACAGCCATGTGCATTTTCTTTTCTTGGAATTCTTTTAGCAAATCATCAATTTTCTTATTCTCAGGCACAAAGAAAGGTTGACGAATAATTTTTTGCCATTCAAAGTCTGGTGGAGCATTTAAATGTCCAAGCAGGTCTTTAACGAAAAGAATTCCTGTAACATTATCAAAAGTGTCTTTAAAAACTGGAATTCTAGAATAACCTGAATTCAGAATCAGTTCCATCAACTCAGCATAAGTAATGTCCTCATTCGCTGCAATTGCATCCACTCTTGAACGCATAATTTGTCTAACATCTGTATTTCCAAAATTCACAATTCCCTCAAGAATTCTTTGCTCATCCGGAGAAGTACTTTCCTCACGCGTTAAGGCAATCGCATTTTCTAAATCATCAGTAGAGACATCAATTTGTCGTTTTCTTGCATATTTAAGAATCACTTCAGTCCCATTCACCAAAAAGTTCTTCAACCATGAGAAAGGCGGTAGTTTACCAATAAAATTTAATGGAGATGACATCAGCTTCACCAAGCTCAGGCTATTTCTATTGGCATAGACTTTTGGTACTACTTCTCCTATCAACAATAAGACAAAGGTTATTCCAGCAATTTCAATTGTTGCCCTTAAATAATCCACTCCAATTAAATCTGGATTAGCAGGATAAATTTGATCAAAGATAAAGCTCGATAAAATAACAATTGCTACGTTAACAAAATTGTTAGCAATAAGAATTATGGCCAATAAATCTTTGGGCTGCCTCAAGAGTTGCGAGGCTGTTTCAGTATAAGGTTCATTTCCAACATCAACACCCTCTCTTTCTTCGGGAGACAAAGAGAAAAAGGCTGCCTCTGACCCAGAAATAAGGGCTGAAGACACTAACAACAGCACCAACACAACAACTGAAATCCAAAAACCAATTCCGAAATCTGTTGTAGTTATTGATAGCAAGTAAAAACTCAGGGGATCTGTATCATCCATTAAACAATAGCTTTAAAATGGTAAATCGTCGTCATCATCCTCAGACAATCCGCCGCTCATTTGCTTTGGTTTTTCTGGCGTATCTCCAGTATTGAAATTCGGTTGATTGGAAGCCGGCATACTTTCCGACCTACTGGACAACATAGTCATATTGTCGGCAACAACTTCAGTACTGTACTTTGTTATTCCGGCCTCATCTTGCCAGGAACGCGTTTTCAACCTTCCTTCAATGTAAACTTTTTGACCTTTTGTTAAGTATTTTTCTGCAACTTCTGCCAGTCCTCTCCAAATAACAATATTATGCCAGTCAGTAATACTCTTACGCTCTCCTGTAGTTTTATCCGTATACGTTTCAGATGTAGCGATAGGAAAGCGAACCAATTTAGTTCCGTTTTCTAGCACTCTAACCTCGGGGTCCTTACCCAAGTTACCAATGAGGATTACTTTATTTATACTTCCTGCCATATTTACAAAATTAAAAAAATATTCATTTAAATATACATACTATTTTCCTAAATATTGAAGAATCTTCAATTTAGCCAAAGAGCTCAGAATTATTTTCAATGAATCGATCTATAAGTCTTGGCAAAGGATAATCATGAATAGTTGTTAAATCCACCTTCACATTTGGGACAAGGGTTATTTCACCCCCTACTCTCCAAAATACAGCTTCAATATGTTGATGTGACAGAATATGTTTTTCGGCAAATACTTTTTTAGTTAATTCAACTCCAAATCGCTCCTTCACTTTTTTCTTCAATTCGCTTTTAGCAATTTTTTTCTCGACTTCAAGCATTGGAAACTGATACATGTTTTGCCAAATCCCTTTTTTGGTGCGCTTTTCAAGTGTTATACCCGATTCAGGATGGAGTAAGAAATGAAAATAGCGCTTGGTCACCTTTACCTTCTTCGATTTCACGGGTAAACTCAATGGGTCTCCTTCGTTATAAGAAAGGCAAGTTTCATTTAAGGGACAATGTTCACAGTTAGGATTTTTAGGTCGGCACATCATAGCACCCATTTCCATAATAGCCTGATTAAATTCAGCAGGATCATCTTTACTGATTAGATCTTCGGCATAAGCCTTAAAAACCTTTGCTCCTTCACCCGTATCTATAGGTGTAGGGTCATTAAAATACCTCGACAACACACGGAATGCATTACCATCCAACACGGGATATGGCAAATCATAAGCAAAAGAAGCGATTGCAGAAGCCGTATAATCTCCAACCCCTTTTAAGCTTTTTATATCTTTATAGTTGTCAGGAAAAACACCTCCGAAATCATCAACGACCTGTTGAGCAGCTTTATGCATATTCCTTGCACGACTATAATAACCCAAGCCTTGCCACAACTTCAACACTTCTTGCTCATCTGCTTCTGCTAAAAATTCAACAGAAGGATACCTTTCAAGTATCTTTTTATAATAGGAGAGTCCCTGATCGACCCTTGTTTGCTGCATAATAACTTCAGACAACCATATTTTATATGGGTTTTTAGTACTTCTCCAAGGAAGTTCTCGATGGTTTTGTCGATACCAAACCCGAATTGATAGAGCAAAATGATGCATTTAGGTAAAACTTTAAAGTTATTATTAAAAATACAAAGATAAAAGGAATAAGCTAAGTACCTTTGTACCTGAAAATCATATTGTTGTTACAAGTAAAAAAAAATAAATTATGACAAAAGCTGATATTGTTGCAAAAATTGCTGAAGAAACTGGATTAGAGAAGAATGAAGTTCAAAAAACTGTTGAATCATTTATGAGCACAGTGAAAGATTCTTTAACAAATGGAGAGAACGTTTACCTTAGAGGTTTCGGTAGCTTCATCGTTAAAGAAAGAGCAGAAAAAACGGGTCGTAATATTTCAAAAAACACGACAATTATCATTCCTGCACACAACATTCCATCATTTAAGCCAGCGAAAACGTTTGTAGAAGACGTAAAATCAAACGTTAAGGTAAAATAAATGAAAAAACGTTCCGATTTTGGGACTTATAAAAGTTATTTATATCTTTGCACTCCTGTTTTTAAATCCTAAAAGCAGGAGTGTTTTTTTTTGAAGACACATTATAGATAGAATATTAATACTTAAAACATATAGTTATGCCAAGCGGTAAAAAGAAAAAGAGACATAAAATGTCTACCCACAAAAGAAAGAAGCGTTTAAGAAAAAACCGTCATAAGAAGAAGAAATAGATTTTCTTTTTTAATATAGACAGATTTTAACAGATAACTTGGCAAATACTATTGCTAAGTTATTTGTATTATATAAACTTAAATAGGCTTCCGTGAATTACGAATTAGTAGTTGACTCCCGCAAAGGGGGTGTTTGGCTTGCACTACTAAAAGACGGGAAACTTATTGAATTACATGAAGAAAGTGAACAAACAGACTTTGCTGTTGGTGATGTATACCATGGTAAAGTGAGAAAAGTTGTTCCTAGTCTGAATGCATGTTTTGTTGATGTTGGGTACGAGAAAGATGCGTTTTTGCATTATCTCGACCTGGGTCCACAATACCTATCACTCAATAAGTTCACCCAACATACGTTGCAAGGTAAACAAAACGTAGCCGACCTCTTGTACTTCAAATCTGAAGAAGATATAGCAAAAGATGGAAAAATCACAGATGTAGTTTCTTCGTCTCAACATATAATGGTTCAAGTAGCAAAAGAACCTATTTCGAGTAAAGGACCTCGATTAAGTGCTGAAGTAACATTAGCTGGTCGGTATTTAGTACTCGTTCCATTCTCTAACAAGGTTTCTATTTCTCAGAAAATAAAAGACCCTGAAGAGCGTGAACGTCTGCGTGATATTATGAAGAACATCAAACCGAAAAATTTCGGTGTGATTATTCGAACTGTTGCGAAAAACAAAAAGATTGATCAAATAGATCAAGACTTAAAAAATCTTCTTGAAAAGTGGAAGAAGTTGCATGGTAATTTATTGAACTCAAAGCCACCAAGGCGAATTTTAGGAGAAATCAATAAAGCCTCTTCTCTACTTCGTGATCTTCTTAATGCAGATTTCACAAACATACATGTGAATGATGATGCATTATATGAAAAAATGAAACTCTATGTGGCTTCTATTGCACCTGAACGAGAGAAGATTGTAAAACGATATAATGGCAAGCTAGACATTTTTGAAAAGTTTGGTATCAACAAACAAATCAAAACCTTGTTTGGTAAAAAAGTTCCGCTTCCTAGTGGTGGTTATTTGATTATTGAACATACTGAAGCCATGCACGTGGTGGATGTAAACAGTGGAAACAGAAAAGATGCCAAAGGTCAAGAAAGTAACGCACTTGCAACCAATCTTGAAGCAGCCGAAGAACTAGCTCGTGTTCTCCAATTAAGAGACATGGGTGGAATTGTTGCTGTCGACTTCATTGATATGCATGAAAAGGAAAATAATAAAGCTCTTTTTGAAAAAATGAAAGAGTTTATGAAGCCTGACCGTGCTAAACATAACATTCTGCCTCCATCAAGATTTGGTGTCATTGAGATTACACGTCAACGTGTACGTCCTGAAACAGACATTGAAACTTCTGAAAAATGCCCAGTTTGTAATGGCACAGGAGAAATTACCGCAAGTATTTTATTTGCTGACGAAATTGAAAACAACTTGACTTACTTGATCGAGGATAAGAAAATGAATAAACTTTCATTAGAAGTTCATCCTTATATTGAATCTCACTTTAAACGTGGAATTCTCTCAAAACAAGTAAAATGGTTTTTAAAATACAAAAAATGGATTCCAGTTACAGGTGTAACCAACTTCCATTTACTACAATATTCCTTTAAAAATAGTGAAGGAAAAACTGTAAAGATTTAAGCATGAAAGGGAATGTCAAATATTCCTTTTTAGAAGCTAAACAGAAAATTGAGGCTTGGTGTGCTTATCAAGACCGATGTCACAGTGAGGTTTATAACAAACTACGCGGATATGGTTTAGATGATGAGGACACCAATGCTTTAATTTCCCACCTTATTTCCTATCAATTTCTCGACGAGCAAAGATTCGCAGACAGTTTTGTCTCAGGAAAATACCGCATAAAAAAATGGGGCCGCAACAAAATCACCGCACACCTTAAACAAAAGAACGTACCACAAAGGTGCATTACCGATGCCCTCAAAACAATTGATGAAGAACTTTACCTAGAAAACATCAAGAATTTAGCGGCTAGAAAATGGAGAGAAAAAAAAGGAAGCGATTTTGAAATCAAAGTCAAAGTACAACGGTACTTAGCCAATAAAGGTTACGAATTTGAACTGATCTACAATGTACTTGATGACCTAGAAGGTGCATCGAAGCAATAATTTGAATAATTTTCGCATTTAAGATTAAAGGTCTATGGATTTTAAATTATATTAGCGAATTATAAGTTTTCGCAGTGTCAGACAGTATTATAATTATTCCTACTTACAACGAAATTGAAAACATCGAAAAGATGATTCGAAAGGTTTTCAGTTACGATAAAGATTTTCATCTGCTGGTTGTAGATGACAACTCACCTGATGGCACTGCCCAACAAGTAAAAGAACTTCAATCAGAGTACCCCAACCGTCTTTTTATTTTAGAACGCCCAGGTAAAAACGGTTTAGGAACAGCCTACAAAGCCGGTTTCGATTGGTGCCTGACCAAAGACTATAGCTATATCTTTGAAATGGATGCTGACTTTTCTCACAATCCAGACGATTTAATACGCCTTTACAAGGCCTGCACCAAAGAAGGTGTTCATTTAACAATAGGTTCACGCTATTGCAAAGGAGGTAAAGTCAAAAATTGGCCGATTATGAGAATATTGATGTCTTACTTTGCATCTATATACGTTCGAATGATTCTGTGGATTGGAATTAAAGACACAACGGCTGGATTCAAATGTTACACTAGAGAAGCATTGGAGAAAGTCAATTACGACATTATTCCATTTAAAGGCTACGCCTTTCAAATCTGTATGAAATATGGAGTAAGAAAGCACAAACTAGGTATTGTTGAAGTTCCCATTACCTTTGTGGATCGACAAAGAGGAACCTCAAAAATGAGTTCAGGTATTTTCAAAGAAGCATTCTTTGGAGTTTGGAAAATGAGAAAAATGAAATTATGAAGTATTTATTAAAGCAAGCTACAATTATCAATGAAGGAGTTTCTAAGGTTGGTGATGTTTTAATTCATAATGACAGAATAGAAAAAATTGCAGATACAATAGCTGATGCTTCGGCAACGGAAATAAACTGTGAAGGAAAATATTTAGTCCCTGGTAGTATCGATGATCAAGTTCATTTTCGTGAGCCCGGGTTAACACACAAAGCAGACATCCAATCTGAAAGTCGTGCGGCCATAGCTGGTGGAGTCACATCATTCATGGAAATGCCCAACACTGTTCCCAATGCATTAACCCAAGAGTTACTTGCAGATAAATATGCAATAGCCGCTCAATCAAGTGCTGCTAACTATAGCTTTTTCATGGGGGCGTCAAACGACAATATCGAAGAGGTTTTAAAAACAAACCCTAATGATGTCTGTGGGATCAAAGTATTTATGGGATCAAGTACGGGGAATATGCTCGTTGATGAACCAACAACATTAAATAAAATATTTAGTGAAGTTCCAATGTTAATTGCAACACACTGTGAAGACGAAACTACAGTGCGTAAGAACTTGGAATTATATCGTGAAAAATACGGTGAGGACGTTCCGATGAAGTATCACCCTGTAATCAGGAGTGAAGAAGCGTGCTACCTTTCCTCTTCAATGGCTGTTGCTTTAGCAAAAAAGCACAATGCCAGACTCCATGTTCTGCATATTTCAACAGCCAAAGAACTATCCTTATTTGAGAATAAGACTCCGTTATCAGAAAAGAGAATTACCGCAGAAGCTTGTGTTCACCACCTTTGGTTTTCAGAAGAAGATTACGATCAAAAAGGTACATTTATCAAATGGAATCCAGCTGTAAAAAAGGCAGCAGACAGAGAAGCAATATGGAAGGCGGTTTTGGACAATAGAATTGATGTTATTGCAACAGATCACGCACCTCATACATTAGAGGAAAAGTCTCAAAGCTATTTCAAAGCGCCATCGGGAGGACCTTTGGTTCAACATGCTTTATTGGCATTATTAGAAAAGTCAAAACAAGGAATAATTAGCAAAGAACGCGTTATAGAAAAAACAGCTCATGCTCCATCGGTATTATTTGGTGTTGAAAACCGTGGATTTATTCGCGAAGGTTATTTTGCAGACTTGGTTATCATTGACCCTTCTACTTCTACAAAGGTTCAAAAAGACAATATTTTATACAAATGTGGATGGTCTCCTTTTGAAGGCATTACCTTTAGCCACTCCATTGAAAAAACTTTTGTAAATGGTGTTTTAGCATTCGATAATGGGAAAATACTGAATGAGAAAAACGGAAAAAGATTAACTTTTAATCGCAAAGACTAAATGAAAGTAGCCAAATGTCTTTTCATGGGTTTGTTTTTATTGCTTCACACCAACTGTTCATACGAGTTAGAGAATGTTGAAGCTCCAGACAATCTTATCCCTATAGACACCTTTACTTTAGTTCTTCAGGACGTAATGATTGTGGAGTCCTACTATAAAAGTCAAGAAGCCAACGTAAACACATTTTACGAGACTTTACCTACTGCAATGCATCCTATCTTCGAGAAGTACAATATCGACAGTCTACGCTATGTTGAATCCATGGATTATTACACAACTCAACAGGAAGTGTTGATCAAAATTTACAATGAAATTCAGGACAGTTTAACATTGAACACTCCTGATTACATTCAATAATCTATCACTTTCAACTGATTCAATTTCAGTCATAAAAAAAGGCACCCTTCGGATGCCTTCAATTCAAATTCGCTTTAATTAATTTGTTACGTGTTGTAACTCTGGTTTTTTCAACAATGAACCCACCTCTGTGAGTGGATAAATTTCACTATACTTCTTCACTTTATCCATTTCAACACGGCGGTTAATATGAACACGTTTTAACTCTTTTGGCGTAACGACACCACTTGCCGCTAACAATTCAATGAAACTATAAACAGTTTGTGTATGGAAATTAGCGACACGCAGCGACTTGTTTTCAACATCAAGTCCTTTCATTAAACGTTTATCTTGTGTTGCCACTCCAACTGGGCAAGTATTTTTGTGACAAAGTAAGGCTTGTATACAACCTGTCGCCAACATCATCGCCCGTGCACAAGCAACAGTATCTGCACCAATTGCAATTAACCTAGCCATATCGAAACTACTGAATACTTTTCCTGAAGCAACAACGCTGATATCTTTCTTGAGGTCATAGCCCCTAAGTGTATTAACAGCATACGCTAATCCATCACGTAACGGTATACCTATAGAGTTTGAGAATTCAACTGGGGCAGCACCTGTTCCACCTTCTCCACCATCAATGGTAATAAAATCAGGTTTAATTCCGGTTTCGATCATTGCCTCACAAATATCTGTGAACTCAATTTGTTTACCGATACACATTTTAAATCCTACCGGTTTACCACCTGAAAGGTCTCTCAATTCTTTGATGAAATACATCAATTCTGTGGCATTAGAGAACGCACTGTGCGTATTTGGTGAATGCACCTCAATATGTGGTTCAATATGACGAATTGCTGCAATTTCCTCAGTGTTTTTACTCGCCGGAAGAAGTCCTCCATGACCAGGTTTTGCACCTTGAGAGATTTTCAATTCAATCATTTTAACATTAGGGATACTCGCATTCTCTTTAAAAGTAACAGGATTAAAATTTCCTTCCTTATCTCTACATCCAAAATACCCTGTTCCAATCTGCCAAATCAAGTCTCCACCATATTGAAGATGGTAAGGGCTGATCCCTCCTTCTCCGGTATTTTGAGCAAAACCTCCGATCTTAGCACCTTTATTCATTGCTAAAACTGCATTTTTACTTAAAGATCCAAAGCTCATGGCTGAAATATTCATAATACTTGCAGCATAGGGTTGTTTACAATCTAAACCACCAATCATCACCCTAGGGTCATGGTCAATTTCTTTCCGATTCTTAGCATACATCGAATGGTCCATCCATTCATAACCGATATCATAAACATTTGATTGGGTTCCAAAAGGAGCAGTATCATTTACCTTTTTTGCACGTTGATAAATCAAAGAACGATCAAGACGATTAATTGGTCGACCATCGGTATCTGTTTCTACAAAATACTGCATTATTTCTGGACGGATAGACTCAAAAATAAAGCGTAAATTACCAATTACTGGGAAGTTCCTACGAATACTATGCTTACGTTGTAAAATATCAAAGTATCCTATTAGAATCAATGGTCCAAAAAAGACCATAAACCATATCACGTTGTTCCACAATGGATAGATTAACGCTACAACTCCTATAATTAGGATAGATATTAAAATAAATATTCCTCTTGCCTTCATGACACCGTTTTATTTTATGTTTTTTACCTTTTAAATGATGATTTCTAACAACATCTTTTTTTCACACATAACAGCCTGCAAAGTTAAATTAAATATATCATATCAACGGGGTCTTTCAAGATGATTTTAAGGTGAACAATATGCACCTTACTACACAACGAACCAACACCACACTAACACACAGTCAATTAAGCCATTTATAACATATTTGCATTAAAATACTTGGCTTGATCCGACACTTCCTTTCCTACCCATTTTGGCAACTTAAATAGTTGATGTTCATCAGAAAGTTCGATTTCAGCTAGGATCAGACCTTTGTTTGGACGAGTAAACACATCCACTTCCCATAAAAAACCTTCAAAAACGAGTTCATATCTAATTTTATCGATTTTTTTTGGACAAAATGTGTTCAACAATTCTTCTGCTTCATGAACAGGGATCTCATATTCGTATTCCACACGAGAGATATGCTCTGTTTTACCTTTAATTGTAATGAATCCTTGATTTCCTTTTGTACGAACGCGGATTGTCTTTTCGATTGAATTCAACAGGTAACCTTGCATTATCCGCACACCTTGAGCGGGCTGAACAGCACGCCATTGTTCTTCATCAACCAAAAACTTTCTTTCTATTTCGATGGCCAAATCAAATCTTTTTTAATAAGTCAACCAAACGATTAGAATAGCCTGCTTCATTGTCATACCAACCTACAAGTTTGATTAAGTTTCCAACTACAGAAGTCAATTGGCTATCAAAAATACAACTGTTTGGATTTCCAATTATATCCGCAGAAACCAAAGGTTCGTCGGTATATGCTAAGATGCCTTTAAGTTCATTTTCACTGGCTCTTTTAAATTCTGCATTGATGGCTTCCACTGTTGGAACTTTTCCGTCAACAGTGATCGTAAGGTCGGTCAAAGAACCATTTGGCACAGGCACACGAATTCCACACCCACCAATTCTTCCATTTAACTCCGGGAAAATCTTCGTTAATGCTTTTGCCGCTCCTGTAGTTGTAGGAACAATTGATTCTGCAGCAGCCCTAGCTCTACGCAAATCCTTATGCGGGGCATCATGCAATCTTTGATCTGAAGTATAGCTATGAACAGTTGTAATATATGCACTATCTACATTACATAGTTCCGAAATAAGTTTCACCATTGGCGCAGCTGAATTAGTAGTACAAGAAGCATTACTGATTAAAGTATCATCATCTTTGAGGAGTTCGTCATTGACTCCTAAAACAACTGATTTTATATTTTCTCCTTGACCTGGAGCACTTATTACCACTTTTTTTGCTCCACCTTTAAAATGCTTTGATGCCAATTCTTCAGTCCTAAAAAGACCTGTAGATTCTAGCACGAATTCAACGCCATATTTTTCCCATGGAATATCTGCAGGGTCACGAAATTGTGTAAAAACAATCTTATTTCCATTTTCAAAAACAATTGTATTTCCTTCAACTGTGAACTCTACATCTAACTTTCGGTGTACTGAGTCGTATTTGAACAAATGTGCCAATGTATTCACATCAGCAAGATCATTTACTACAGCAACAGAAATCTCTTCCTTTTTTAAGCTCATTCGGGTAAAATATCTTCCAATTCTCCCAAATCCGTTTACACCAACTTTTTTCATATAATTTATTTTGTCTAACAAACTTAAAGAATATCACGTGCAATTAAAAGAAAAAGCACGACTCATCTTCATCAATTCACTAAATATTCTATTAACTCTTAAGTTGTTTAAAAGATCCCTGCAATCTATCGGCGAATTTCATTAAATTCGTACCTATGAATAAATTGATTCTATTTTTTATTTTACTTTCAATTTCGTTTGAGATTAGTGCTCAAGGGAATTGGAAGTGGACAAAAGTAGCGCCTTTACCTATTGCCTCAGCCAACAACACAATTTGCAAAGCTAAAGTCAACAACAATAGTTTAGTCTATAGCTTTGGAGGAATTTCCAACCCTCTGATTCCGTCAAGTATCCATCAAAGGGTATTTAAATACGAAGTAAGCAATGATGAGTGGACAGAAGTTTTGGATGTCCCAGATACTTTAGCTAAGATTGGAAGTGCTGCAAGCTTTGTGAAAAATCGAATTTACCTTATTGGAGGAAAACATGTGTTGAATGATGGAACGGAGGTTTCATCTCAAAAAGTACATGTATACAATCCTTTTTTAGATACTTTCGAAATCGATAGAAGTGAAATGCCTACTCCTGTTTACGACCATGTCCAAAACGTTTGGAGGGACAGTTTAATATTTGTTATTTCAGGACACAGTAACACGACTACAGTTCCTGATGTACAAATCTACAATCCCTCTTTTGATTCATGGACAACCGGAACTCCGTTGCCAAATAACGCACAATATAAAAGTTTTGGAGCATCAGGTTATATTCTTGGTGATACCATCTATTATTTTGGAGGAGTAACAGAAGACCCTACCTATCAAGCCACAAATTATTTTAGAAAAGGCGTTATCGACAAGGATGACCCCTCCCAAATTAGCTGGTCAATGATTTTCTCCTCTCCCGGTAACCCACTCTATAAAGGAGTTTGTTCTGGCCATGACAAAACTCTTTTTTGGATAGGCGGCGCTAGAAAAGCCTACAATTATGACGCGCTAGAATTTTACACCAACAATCCTGTAACTCCAAACCATAGAATATTAGAATATACCACAAATGACAACGTACATTTAAATCAATTCAACACCTCATTTCATGTGATGGATTTGAAAGGGATTGCAAAGTTAGGAGGAGGAAATTGGATGATTGCAGGTGGAATAGACTCCTTACAACAGGCTTCAGACAGGGCGTTTATTTTGCACAATACTTCTCTATCAGATATAGAGAATGCTACACAACCTCCTTTCTTTAAAGTCCAAGAATCAAACGACAATTACATTGTTATTACTGAAAATATTGGGAAAATAATTATTTATGATGTTACAGGAAGAACACTTTATAAATCAACTAAACAGTTGGCTAATCTGATTATTCCGAAGTCTAGATTAAGCAATGGAATTCTATTATTTGTTTACGAAGATGAAATCAATCTCCCCGTTCAAATAAAAAAAATTAAGCCTCATTAAACTGAAGTAAAATAACCATGGATTACCTTATCAACACTCCAATTGAATACCTTAAAGGTGTTGGTGCCGAACGTGGCAACGCTTTAAGAATGGAGGCTGAAATAGATAAGTTGTGGGACCTCTTAAATTACTTTCCTTTTAGGTACGTTGACCGTTCAAGCTATGTGAGAATTATTGACCTCCCTGTTCACGAAGGACAATCTGTACAGTTGAAAGGTCGAATCATAGGCGTGCGTGAAATCGGTACTGGCCGCGGAAAAAGATTACAAGCAAGTTTTCAAGATGAATCTGGTGTAATTGATCTGGTTTGGTTCAAAGGAGCTAAATGGGTTAAAGACAAGTTGACGCCAGGTGTTTTATTCAGGGTTTACGGAAAACCAACACGCTACAGTAGTTCGTGGAACATTGCCCATCCTGAAATTACACCTTTTCAAAATATTTCTCATGAAAAAGGGCTTCAAGCCATATACAACAGTACAGAAAAGCTTACAAAAAAAGGGCTTCATTCAAAAGGAATTGAAAAACTAAGCTACAATCTTGCTTCAAATATCACTGGAAAGATTCCTGAAATATTACCGCAAGAACTCGTTCAACAATACAATTTAATTTCCCGAGAGGAAGCTTATAAATACATTCATATTCCACGCAATTTTGAAGATGTTAAAAGAGCGCAATTGAGAATAAAGTTTGAAGAGCTATTCATCCTTCAGTTAGAACTGTTTTTAAGAAAAAACGCCAACATTAAGAAAGCTGGAGGGTATTATTTCGAAAAAACGGGCGAGTACTTTGATGCGTTTTATAAAAACCATATCCCTTTTGAACTTACAGATGCACAGAAGAGGGTCACCAAAGAAATCAGAAGAGATTTGCGCAGTGGTAATCAAATGAATCGTCTTCTCCAAGGAGATGTAGGAAGTGGTAAAACTTTGGTTGCTGTACTGGCTATGCTGTTTGGAATAGGGAATGATTTCCAATCGGCACTTATGGCGCCCACAGAGATTTTAGCTCAGCAACACTTTAAAACCATTGAAGAATTACTTTCCCCATTAAATATTAAAGTCGCATTACTGACAGGTTCAACAAAGAAATCAGAACGAAAAGTCTTATTTCAAGCCTTGGCAGATGGAGAGATCAACATTTTAATTGGAACTCATGCCCTATTAGAACCTACAGTTAAATTTCAAAACTTAGGATTGGTAGTCATCGACGAACAACATCGATTTGGTGTAGCTCAAAGGGCAAAACTATGGAGGAAAAACGAAAAACCTCCTCACATCTTGGTCATGACCGCCACCCCGATTCCAAGAACTTTAGCCATGACATTTTATGGCGACCTAGATGTTTCTGTAATTGATGAATTGCCACCAGGCAGAAAACCCATTACAACGCTGCATTATTTTGAAAAGAGTAGATTAAAAGTATTTCAACTCATTAAGGAAGAAATTGCATTAGGTAGACAAATTTATATTGTGTATCCTTTAATTCAAGAGTCCGAAACCATGGATTACAAAAACTTGATGGAAGGTTATGAAGCAATATCGCGGGCCTTTCCCCGACCAGACTATCAAATTAGTATTGTACATGGACAAATGAAACCAGAAGACAAAGCTTTTGAAATGGAACAATTTGCAAAAGGCAATACCCAAATTATGGTGGCCACAACCGTTATTGAAGTTGGTGTGAATGTCCCTAACGCTTCCTTGATGGTTATTGAAAGCGCTGAACGTTTTGGTTTATCTCAATTACATCAATTACGTGGTAGGGTAGGTCGAGGCGCTGAAAAATCATATTGTATTCTGATGACTGGTGAAAAACTTTCACAAGAAGGCAAAAAACGTCTTCAAACAATGGTGGCAACAAATGATGGATTTAAAATTGCGGAAGTCGACTTGGAGATTCGAGGACCTGGGGACATAATGGGAACACAACAAAGTGGAATATTAAACCTTAGGTTGGCTGATCTGGCACGCGATGGTCAGTTGGTTAGCGCGGCAAGGCAAGCGGCAAGAGAAATCTTAACGGAGGACCCTTTATTACAAAAGAACAAACATTATTTATTAAGAGAAGAATTAAAAAGACATTTAAAATCCAAACCCAATTGGAGTAAAATTTCATAGCTTTAAACCATGAGAAAATTAAGCACACTATTATTCATTACTTTATTTGCAGGACTATCTTACGGTCAGCTCAGCGGAGACATCGTTAAAGACAACCGCAAACTTACTGTAGATCAAGGTTACATCATCAACGGTCACGTTAATGGCAAAATTGTTTTTGATATATCTGTCAATGCGGAGGGAAAAGTCACCTCTGCAAAAGCAGTTGACAGTGAGTCCACCATAAGAAGTACGCCAGCCAAAATAAAGGCACGAAATTACGTTTCCTCCTTCACCTTCGCGCCTGGAACTTGGTATCCTAAATATCATCAAGGGCGAGTTGTGATTACGATGGTCAAACAAAAATAAAAGGCATACAAAAAGGGCAAATCAATGATTTGCCCTTTTTGTATTCATGAGGATTGAATTAACTTTCACCATAGATCTTTACAACCAAATCATTGTGTAGTTCTAAAATCTTTTTACGTTTAAACTTTAGTGTTGGCGTAATCTCTCCTTTTTCTACAGAAAACTCTTCTGCTAACAATTCAAACTTTTTAATTCTTTCAAACTGTCCAAACAATTCATTGTACTGGTCTATTTCTTCTCCAATACGCGCTATAACTTCAGGGTGTTCGATCAAGGCTTTATTTCCATCACCAACTTTAATTTCTTTCCTATTGGCCCATTCACGTAAGAAGTCATAAGAAGGGATAACCAAAGCAGCGGGGTGCTTCTTTCCTTCTCCAATCACCATAATTTGCTCAATAAATCGGGACTCTTTGAACTTATTCTCCATCATTTGTGGAATAATGTACTTCCCACCAGATGTTTTAAATATTTCTTTTTTACGGTCTGTAATTTTCAAGAACTTTCCGTCGACCATTTCACCAATATCTCCTGTATGGAACCATCCATCTTCAGTAAGTACCTCTTTTGTTTTTTCTGGTTGATTGTAATACCCCATCATTACATTAGGACCACGTACAATAATTTCTCCATCGTCAGCAAACTTTACTTCAACGTTGTCTAATAAAGTACCAACCGTTCCGAATTTAATTCCATTCTTCTTACAATTCACTGAAATTACTGGTGAGGTTTCTGTTAATCCATATCCTTCAAGAATGGGGATTTCAGCAGCAAGAAATATTCTAGCCAAACGAGGTTGTAAAGCAGCAGCACCAGAGGCAATTGCCAGCACTTCCCCTCCAAGCGCTTCTTGCCATTTAGAAAAAATTAATTTTCGGGCAATTTTCAACTTAAAGTTATACCACCCCGATTTCCCAGTTTGTTCGTATTCTTCTCCAACAGAAACAGCCCAAAAGAAAAGTGCTCTTTTAATTCCTGATAACTCATCTCCTTTAGAAATAATTTTCTCATATACCTTTTCTATCAAACGAGGTACAGCCGTAAAAACATGCGGTTTAACCTCTTTAATATTTTCACCAATGGTGTCTAAACTCTCTGCAAAGTAAATTGAGAATCCAACTTGCATATATAAGTAATGAAGCATGCGTTCATAAACGTGACAGACAGGAAGGAAGGTTAAACAACGACTGTTAGCATCTCCTGGGATACGTGGCAAACTACCGTATACGTTGGACAAAATGTTTTTGTGTGACAACATTACTCCTTTCGGATTACCAGTCGTACCTGATGTGTAAATCATTGTTGCTAAATCCTCATGTTTAATTGCATCTGAACGTTTCTTTACTTCAGATAGATCAACCTTACTTGCTTCATTAATGATTTCTGACCAATGCTTTACTCCTCCCACTTTATCAAAACAGTAAATCTTTGTCAGCAAAGGAAGGTCTTCCTTAATACTTGAAATTTTATTGTATAGTTCTTCATCCCCTGTAATACAGACCTTAATTCCTGCATCACCAAAAATATACTTATAATCCTTTGTAGAAATATTCGGATAAACAGGTACCCCGATGGCACCAATTTGTTGAATTCCAATATCCATTATATTCCACTCTACTCTATTCCCAGAAACTAAGGCAACCTTTTCTCCTGGCTCTACCCCTAAAGCGATTAACCCTCTAGAAACAAGGTTCGCTTTTTCTATAAATTCTTCTGTACTGGTGGACACCCACTTTCCATCTATTTTTGTTGAAAACATCGTTTCTTGAGGAAAGTTCTCAAGTTGGTAATATGCTATATCGAATAGCCTTTCTTGTTTTTTCATAGTTAATGATTTTGCACTCTAAAT
>Ga0209075_1000443_pt1 | contig 39866 bp, 41 predicted proteins | sample Stecom2011_FD_187523 | JGI IMG/M metagenome (GOLD analysis project Ga0209075, IMG submission 187523) | Agricultural soil microbial communities from Utah to study Nitrogen management - Steer compost 2011 (SPAdes) (version 2) | ecosystem: Environmental > Terrestrial > Soil > Agricultural land...
AACGCTGCCCGAGCTGGAGATTTCGGCCGACACCCTGGGCCAGGGGCCGCCGCGCACCGCTCCGGTGGAGGTTCGCGTTTACCATCCCGAGGATCGCACCCGGGCCCGGGCTACCGAGCAGATCTTTGCGGCGCTAAGGGGCGTCAACGGCACGGTTGATGTCCGGCACGACCTTGATATCGGGGTCCCCAGCATTGCCATCAACGTGGACGATGCCACGGCCGCCCGTTATGGGTTAACCCGGGCCGATGTGGCCCAGAGCCTTTACGGCCAGAGCTACGGCGTGGTCGCAGAGCGATACCGCCAGGAGGATGATCCCATCCCGATTGTGTTGCGGTCGCGAGAGGGGACGGCGCTTTCGCTGTCACGGCTGTTGTCGGTCAACACCTACAACGATGCCGGGGATGCGATTCCGCTCTCGGCGCTGGCGACGGTGGAGACTACCTGGGAGCCGGCCGCCCGTTACCTGCGTAATGGGGTCAGAGTGAATGCGGTCAGTGCCAACCTGGAGGACGGTTACAGTTTCAGCCATGCCCTGGACGGCCTGTTTGCCACCCTGGAGGCGCAGCCTTTGCCGGCCGGTACAAGAATCGAGCTGGGCGGGGATGCCGAGGGCTCAAGTGAAGCCAACACCGCGCTGCTGACAGCGGCCCCTGTTGGTATGCTGCTCCTGCTGTTTTTCCTGTTACTTCAGTTTAATTCCTTCCGGCGGGTCTGCATTATTCTGCTGACGGTGCCCCTGGCCGCCGTTGGGGTCATACCGGGGCTGGTGCTGTCGGGCTCACCTTTTGGTTTTCAGTCGTTGCTTGGGGTGATTGCGCTGGTAGCGATCGTCGTCAACAACGCCATCGTGTTGCTGGATGTGGTGGACCGCGAACTGGCACTCGGACGTGAAATTACCGAGGCCGTACGTACCGCTGTGGTTCAGCGCACCCGGCCGATTCTGCTGACCACCGCCACCACCGTGGCCGGGCTCCTGCCGCTGGCATTCTCCAGCTCGACCCTGTGGCCGCCGATGGCCTGGGCCATCATCTCCGGGCTGCTGGCTAGCACCATGCTGACCCTGTTGGTGGTGCCCTCAGTTTGCATAAAGCTGATCAGGCCGCCGACCGGGGTTACGGAAGCTGTGTCCGCCTGAGCCGGTGGCAGGGCCGGCGGGTTATCCGGCCCTGAACTCCTCCGCCACCCGGATCATCAGGCCTGCCCGCTGTCCGGTCGGCACCCGGGGGTTAGGGAACACCACCGCTTCGGGCGTGGTGCCCACCCGATAATGCCCGGCACTGTCGTGCCAGATCACAGTGCCTGGCGGGTACGGGGTAAAATTTTCTGCATCGTCCGGCACATGGAACCGGAACGACGGCCCTGTATTCAGCACTTCATGCACCACTTCAAACACCGTCAACTGCTCAAGCGGCGGCTGGGTCGCCGGCGGTGGGGTCCCGGCAAACCGGCGCCGGAGTGCCTGTTCGATACCCCGAAAGCGCCGCAGGTCGTTGTGCCCGAACTTCTCGACCTTACCCAGCTCTATGGTAAAGCTCTGGGCTTGCAGCACACTGGCGGTAAATGAAGAAAAGACGGTGGATGCCCGGTGCTGTAACAGTAATGTGTCGACCTCCGCCTCCAGCAGGAACCGGCACTGAGCTGCGGGCACCGTGCGCCCGGGCACAAACGGGTAGAGGGCAAAGCGCTCACGCTTTGAGGGCCGGATCGCCGTGTGCAGATCGTAATGGCTCAGGGCAAAGCCCGGGTGCGCCGTCGCAAACTGCCGGCACACCTCCTCCAGAAACCGCGCCCGGCGGGCCTCCGGCAGGCCTGCGTGGTCCGCCTGCCGGTGCGCGCCACTGAACAGCCGGTTCATATTCACATCCACAAATCGCTGCCCCGACACCATTGCGGGCGGATTCCCCAGAATCAGCAGCAGCGGGCACCCGAGCTGCCAGGCCCCGGCAAGTAACTCCGACACCAGCCCGTTCAGGACTTCAACTGGCGCGGTCTCGTTCCCATGGATGCCAGCCGATACGATCAGCGCTTCCCGGGGAACGTTTTGCTGTTGCACGGAGGGCGTCAACCACAGAACACCACTCGCCTTGCGGCAAACCCGGGTGCCGTCCGGCAATGCCTGCCTGAGTTCGGGGAGGTCGGTCTGTGCTGAGGCAAGGGTGTGAGCCAGCCAGTCAGGATGAGAGTCAAAAAGAGGGCCGGATGAGCTCATAGATCCCCCGCAACGGTTTGTGGGGCTACCCGTTGGCTGGCCGCTGGTGCCGCAACAGATGATTTTCCAGCTTGCGGAAAGCAAACACCAGAATGAACGTCAACGCCATGTAACACAGTGCCACAAAAATGAATGCCTCAAAAGGCGCATAGAACCGGGAGTAGATATTCCGGGCCGCTCCGGTGAGGTCGACAATCGTCACCACACTGGCGATGGCACTGGCGTGCAGCATGAAAATGACCTCGTTGGAATAGGCCTGGACCGCCCGCCGGGCAGCGCTGGGCAGGACGATCCGGCGCATCCGGAGGAACCAGTTCATACCGTAGGCCTTGGCCGCCTCGATCTCGCCGTGGGGCGTTGACACGATCGCCCCGCGGATAATCTCGGTGGTGTAGGCGGCGGTATTCAGGGTGAAAGCCAGCAGGGCCGGGTAGAACGGTTCTTTGAAGATATCCCACCAGAAAGTGCCCTGGATACCGGGAATCTGGGCCACCCCGTAATAGATAATGTACAGCTGGATCAGTAACGGCGTGCCGCGAAACAGGTAGGTGAACAGCCAGATAGGGCCAGAGACCCAGCGGTTGTTAACGGTGCGCAGGATGGCCAGAGGCACTGCAATGATCAGGCCGATCACCAGCGACATGAACACCAGGTGTACCGTGGTCACCAGCCCGTCCCAATACTCCATCACGGTCAGGGCGGTGAAGATGTCGTTCTGGTTCAGCCAGTCAGCAATAAAATCAGGCATTGGTCAATTCCCCCGGACCACGCCGACGTTGGCCCGCCTGTCGAGCCATTTGATAAACAGTTCGGATCCGGCTGTGAGCGCCAGATAGACAGCAGCGACCGGAATGAAAAAGTGGAACGGCATACGCTCGGCTTTGGCGGCCTCTTCGGCCACGCGGACCATATCAGTCAGGCCGATGATCGACACCAGGGCCGTGGTTTTCAGCAGCACCTGCCAGTTGTTGCCGATGCCGGGCAGGGCGTGGCGCAGCATCTGAGGCACCATTACCCGGCGGAAGGTGTGCCAGGTGCTGAAGCCGTAGGCGCGGGCCGCCTCGATCTGGCCCTTTTCCACGGCCAGGAAAGCACCCCGGAAGGTTTCGGTCATATAAGCTCCGAAGATCAGGCCGATGGTGACCACGCCGGAAATAAACGGATCAAACTGGAAGAAGAAATCGATCTCCCGGGTTTCCCACAAATAATCTGATAAGGCATTTACCGCCACCTGACCGCCGTAATAGAACAGCAGCATCATCACCAGGTCTGGCACGCCACGAATAAGCGTGGTGTAAGCGGTAGCGACACCGGTGAGTACCCGGCTGCCAGAGAGTTTGGCCGAGGCGCCGAGCAGGCCCAGAGTGAGGGCCAGTGCCAGGGAGAGGAAGGCCAGTTCAATGGTCACCACAGCCCCTTCGGCAAGGGCCGGGCCATAGCCTTTCAGATCAAGCATGGAAACATCCGGAAAGCGGGGGGAGCAACCCGCAGGCTGCTCCCGGAGTCAAAATCAGATCTTGATATCGTAACTGAAGTATTTATTCATGATGGCATCGTAGCTGCCGTCTTCTTTCAGTTGCTTCAGCGCGGCGTTGACTTGTTCAGCCAGTTTGGTGTCACGCTTGCGCATGGCCACGCCCACGCCTTCACCCAGTTTTACCGGCTCGCCCACTTGCTTGTAGCCTTCCCTGTTCATGATCGTTTGTTCACCCACCGGGTAATCCACGAAGACCGCATCCAGGCGCTGGCCTTCGAGATCAAGAACCATGTCTTCAGCTGTGGTGTAGCGTTTGATGCTCACGGTGCTGCTCATGTTTTCGGTAACATAGGTATCCATGGTGGTACCACGCTGTACCCCAACGGTTTTCCCTTCCATGGCGTCCAGATCCGTGACGTCGGTATCAAACGATTCCGGAGCGAACCAGGCACCCGGGGTGATGTAGTACGGGTCTGAGAACAGAACACGCTCGGCACGCTCCGGCGTGATCGACATGGAGGACATGATGAGGTCGAACTTGCGCGCGAGCAGGCCGGGAATCATTCCGTCCCACGCCTGAATAACAAACTCGCAGTTGGCTTCGAGCTGTTCACACACCGCCGCCGCCAGTTCGACTTCAAAGCCGGTCAGTTCGCCGTTGTCGTCGCGATACTCAAACGGCTCATAGGGAATATCAAACGCGATACGCAGGTCCTGGGCCTGAGCCGCACCCGTCATCATGGTCAGAGCACAGCCAGCTGCAACAAGCAGTTTTTTCATGTGTCACTTCTCCGATAAGTTGCCTGTTAAGGCTTTATTCTTTGTGGAAGTTTGGGTTCTGCTACCAGCTTCAAGATAGCACCGGCGGTCAGAACTTGGGAGCAAGAAATTGCTTCATGCGCTCAGACTCCGGATGGTCAAATACCTTGTCCGGGGTTCCCTGCTCCTCGATCACGCCCTGATGCAGGAACAGGACCTGAGTGGACACATCCCTTGCAAATGCCATTTCGTGCGTCACCACGATCATGGTGCGGCCTTCCTCGGCCAGACTTTGCATGACTTTCAGCACCTCACCGACCAGTTCCGGGTCCAGGGCGGAGGTGGGTTCATCAAACAGCATGACTTCCGGTTCCATGGCCAGGGCGCGGGCGATGGCTGCCCGCTGTTGCTGGCCGCCGGACATCTGGGCCGGGTAATAATCCTTGCGCTCGTAGATACCCACTTTATTGAGATAGGCCTCGGCCCGCTCGATGGCTTCTTTCCTGGGAATCTTAAGAACATTGACAGGTGCTTCTATGATGTTTTCCAGCACCGTCATGTGAGACCAGAGGTTGAACCCCTGGAATACCATGGAAAGCCGCGCCCGGATCAGCTCCACCTGGCGGTTGTCGGCGGGTATCCGCACGCCTTTGCGGTTGTGTTTGAACCGGATCGGGTCGCCGTGCACGATAATGTCGCCGGAGGTTGGTGTTTCCAGCAGGTTGATACAGCGTAAAAACGTACTTTTACCGGAACCGGAGCTGCCGATCAGGGAAACCACATCACCTTTGCGGGTTTCCAGAGACACACCCTTGAGCACTTCGAGCTGATCAAAGGTCTTGTGGATGTCCCTGCATATAAGAGGCGCTGATTCCGCCATGGCTGGCTCCTGAGACTGTCATACAAAGGCGCATGTTTTACGGACTGTTGTCGCGGAAATCAAGGCCGCTTTGTTGGGTTTTCGTGAACTTTATGGTGCTTGGGACGGTTTATTCTGGCGTAACCGCGTACCAATGCAAGCAAGTTCAGCGCCAGGCCTGTGGGGAGTGCCGGTGAGTCTGTCGGGGTTATCGGTGAATCAGGGAGGAGCTATTGGGCGATGACGGCTATGCTGGAACAGATAACCGGTATGAACAATGGGGAGGTGACCAACATGCTGACCATCAAGCGCCTGGATATTGCGGATGCCCGCACCCTGATCAAGGGTGCCGCCCTCAAGGCAGAACAGATCGGTGTACCCATGTGCATCGCTGTTGTCGACGAATCCGGTAATCTCATTGCTTTTGAGCGAATGGACGGCGGCAAGACTTCCAGTGTGATTATTGCCCAGGATAAAGCGTATACCGCGGCCGCCGCCCGCAAAGCGACCCATGAATACAATGCAGCCAACGTACCGGGCAACCTGGTGTTTGGCATCCACACCGAAGTCGGCGGTCGGCTCAGCAGCGTTGGTGGTGGCCTGCCGGTGATGGTGGCGGGCGAGGTGGCTGGCGGTATAGGGGTGAGTTCCGGCACGCCACAGCAGGACATGGATTGCGCCCAGGCCGGGATCGACTATTTCCTGAGCCATCGTGAGTAACAGGCCGGGGGTGTTATGAGCAGTGGAGCCCGTGCCGGCAAGTCGCAGCTGGCGGAACAGTTTCGGGAGTTTATCGACCCCGACTTCGTCATTATGGATGACGAAACCCTGAGGCCCTACGAGTGCGATGGTCTGGTGATGTACCGGGCGTTACCCATGCTCGTCGTGCTCCCGGACACCGTAGAGCAGGTTCAGCGAGTGATGCGGATCTGCCACCGGCATAAGGTGCCGGTCGTCGCCCGTGGCGCGGGCACCGGGCTCAGTGCCGGTGCCATGCCGCACAAGGACGGCGTGGTGCTGTCACTTGCCAGATTCAACCGGATTCTGGACATTGACCCGGTGGGCCGGACGGCCAGGCTGCAGCCGGGTGTGCGGAATCTCGCGATCAGCGAGGAAGCAGCTCAATACGGCCTTTATTATGGCCCGGACCCCTCCTCACAGATTGCCTGCACCATCGGTGGCAACGTGGCGGAAAACTCCGGCGGCGTGCACTGCCTGAAGTACGGCCTGACGGTGCACAACCTGCTCAGCGTCGAGATGATCACCGCCGAGGGTGAACAGGTGACCCTTGGCAGCGGAGGCCTGGACAGTTGCGGCCTGGATCTGCTGGCGCTGGTTACCGGTTCTGAAGGCCTGCTGGGGGTGGTCACGGAAGTGACCGTGAAACTGTTGCCAAAACCGGAAGTGGCCCAGGTGGTCATGGCCGGTTTCGACAGTATCGAGAAGGCGGGTGATGCGGTTGGCGGTATCATCGCCCACGGCATTATCCCCGCCGGCCTGGAAATGATGGACAGCCCCGCAATAATTGCGGCGGATGATTTCTGCCATGCCGGCTATCCGCGAGAGGCCAAGGCTCTGCTGCTGTGTGAGGTGGATGGTACCAAAGAGGAGGTGGACGAGCACATTGCCGCCACTGAAGCCTTGTTCCGCACCCTGGGGGCCACCTCGATCCGGACCTCCCGGAGTGAGGCGGAGCGGGCGCTGCTCTGGCTGGGCCGGAAATCGGCTTTCCCGGCGGTGGGGCGGATTTCCCCGGATTATTATTGCATGGACGGCACCATCCCCCGCCGGCATCTGGCCCGGGTGTTGCTCGAAATGGAAAAGATGTCGGAAGAGTTCGGTCTGCGGGTGGTCAATGTGTTTCACGCCGGCGACGGCAATCTGCACCCGTTGATCCTGTTTGATGCGAACGCTCCCGGTGAATTTGAACGCACCGAGGCGTTCGGCAGCCGAATCCTGAAACTCTGTGTCGAGGTGGGAGGCTGCATTACCGGCGAACACGGGGTGGGGGTCGAGAAGATCCGCCAGATGGCGGTGCAGTTCGGCGATCAGGAGCTGCAGCAGTTTCACGAGGTGAAGGCGGCATTTGATCCTGTCGGTATCCTGAATCCCGGCAAAGGGGTGCCTGCGTTAAAGTTCTGTCAGGAATACCGCTCGATCGGGCACGGGGAGACGGAAGCCCATGGCTGACCAGAGTCAACAGTTAAGGGAACAGGTGCTGGAGGCCGGCAGCAGCGGCCAGCAGCTCAACATTGTCGGGGGTGGTACCAAAGCCTTTATGGGCCGGAAAGCCGGGGCCGGCGCCGGCACACTGAGCATGGCCGGGCACACCGGCGTTGTGGAATATCATCCGGTGGAGCTGGTACTGACTGTGCGCGCCGGTACGACTCTGCGGGAGATTGAGCTGGTGCTGGCCGAGCACGGCCAGTGCCTGCACTTTGAACCACCCCATCCGGGCGAGGCGGCAACAATTGGTGGCACTCTGGCCTGCAACCTGTCTGGCCCGGCCAGGCCCTGGGCCGGTTCGGTCCGGGATCAGGTGCTGGGAATCCGGCTGCTGAACGGTAAGGGTGAGCATCTGCGCTTTGGCGGTCAGGTGATGAAAAACGTCGCCGGTTACGATGTCGCGCGACTGCAGGCCGGCGCCATGGGAACCCTTGGGGTGATCACCGAGATCAGCCTGAAAGTGATGCCCAAACCGGCGGCCAGCGCGACACTGGTGCGCACCCTGTCGATGGCCGAAGCGGTTGAATACATGAACCGGCGGGCCGGCGAGCCCAAGCCTCTGACCGGTGCCTGCTGGGTTGATGGCAAGGTGTATCTGCGCCTGGCCGGCGCCCGGACAGCGGTTGAGGCTACGGCGGCGCAGTGGGGCGGCGATCTGCTGCCTGATGGCGATGGGTTCTGGCGGCAGATTCAGGACATGCAGCATGGTTTCTTTAACCATCCGGAGGCTCCGCTCTGGCGATTCTCGGTGAGCTCCACGGCCACCCTGCCGGAGCTTGAAGGCCCCTGGATGATTGACTGGGCTGGCTCCCAGCGCTGGTATTGCGGCCCGGCCGCTCTCAGCAACCTGGAGCCGCTGGCCCGGCGTGCAGGCGGGCAGGTCAGCCTGTTTCGAGGCGGTGACCGTACCGCAGAGGTGATGCAGGGTCCTCCGGAGGCGCTGAAGGCCATTCAGCGCCGGATCAAGCATTCATTCGATCCTGGCGGCATCTTCAATCCCGGCCGCCTGTACAGCTGGTTGTAATTATGCAGACGAATCTGGTTCAGCAATTTGCCCAGACACCCGAAGGACAGGAAGCCGGGGAAATCCTCCGCGCCTGCGTACATTGTGGCTTCTGTACCGCAACCTGTCCCACTTATCAGGAACTCAACGATGAGCGGGACGGCCCCCGTGGGCGGATCTACCTGATGAAAATGTTTCTCGAGGGCGCAGAAGTTACCGAAAAGACCCGGGTGCACCTTGATCGCTGCCTGACCTGCCGGAGCTGCGAAACAACCTGCCCCTCCGGGGTAAAGTATGGCCGGCTGGTGGATATCAGTCGTGGCCTGCTGGAGCAGGAGCTGCCCCGCAAGCCGCAGGAAAAGTGGCTGCGCTGGGCTCTTACACGGGTGCTGCCAAGCCGCCGGCTGTTTGGGGCAGTGCTGCGTATGGGGCAGGTGTTCCGGCCGGTGCTGCCAGCAGCGCTGCGGCGCAAGGTACCCGCGCGCCGGTCGGCCGGCCCCTGGCCGGTATCCAGTCATGCGCGGGTGGTTCTGGCTCTGGCCGGGTGTGTTCAGCCTTCTGCGGCGCCGGGTACCAATGCCGCCGCCGCGAGGGTGCTGGACCGACTGGGCATTACCATGGTGGAGGCCCCGGAGGCCGGATGTTGTGGTGCGGTTAATTACCATCTGGCGGAGCATGGGCGCGGTCTGGAACAGATGCGTCGTAATATCGATGCCTGGTGGCCCGCTATTGAAGCCGGTGCCGAAGCCATCATCATGACCGCCTCGGGTTGTGGTGCCATGGTGCAGGATTACGGCCACCTGCTGAAAGACGACCCCGCCTACGCCGGCAAGGCGAAAAAGGTTAGTGAGTTGTGCACGGATCTGGCTGCTTTCCTGCTGAACGAAGAACTGGAATCGCTGAACGTGAGCGGCCAGGCCGGCAAGGTGGCGTTTCACTGTCCCTGTACGCTGCAACATGCCATGAAACAGGCTGGTGTGGTGGAGCAGGTGCTCACAAGGGCGGGTATTGAGCTGGCTGCCACCATGGAAAACCACCTGTGTTGTGGCTCTGCCGGTACTTATTCCATCACCCAGCCGGATATGAGTCAGAAACTTCTGGAGAACAAGCTCAGGGCGCTGACCGGCGATAACCCTGACCTTATCGTAACCGCCAACATTGGCTGTCAGCTGCACCTGGCGTCCGGATCGGCCCTGCCGGTCGGGCACTGGATTGAGTTGCTGGACCGTTAATCGGTTACCGGAAAACAGGGACCGTTTCCGCTAGGGTTGTTTGTTCGTGCTCCGCTGCCGGCAGGGCAGGGAGCTTTCAGACCACACTTCACAGGATGTGAGACCATGCCAAGGACTCTGGCTTTGAGCCTGATCTGTGTTGCCCTGGCAACACCCGTTACTGCCGACATCTACCGCTGGACCGATCCCGACGGCACCGTTCACTTTTCAGATCGCCCCCCGAGCCATCGGAGCCACTCCAGCGTTGAGCTGGCAACTCCGGTCATCATGCCAATGAGCGAGAATATCCGTCAGGCCGACCGGGTAGAGAAGAGCAGGGCGGCGGTTGGCCGGTTGCTGGCTCCGGCAAACAGGGACCGTTACGCCGGAGCCGGCGAAGATCCGAAACACGCCGCTCAATGCCAGAACTATCGCAGGCAACTGGACCGGCTCCAGAGCCAGCTACGTGCCGGTTATGCCAGCGAGCGGGGTAACAGTCTCCGGCAAAAACGACGGCAGCTCAGCCAGTTATACAGCAGAGAGTGCATGCTCAATTAGTGGCAGATAGGGCAAACTCTGATTGCCATCGAGGTGGGAATACGCTTAGCTATCTACCTTGCACAGGAGGTAGATTTTGTCCCACTTTCAGCTCGCTCTTCTATTGGGTATGACAGTTGCATTAGGGCCGCTGGCCCTGGATGCCTATTTGCCTGCGTTTCCCCGTATTGCCAGTGATTTTGATATCCCCCATGCCGATGTTGGCCTCACTCTGAGTGTTTATGTGGCAACGCTGGGGCTGGCACAACTGGTGGGCGGCCCCCTGTCTGACCGGTATGGTCGTCGGAATGTGCTGTTTTTCGGGCTGGCGGTGTTTGTCATTGCCAGCCTGATGGTGGCCTTGTCGGCTACCCTGGGCAACATGATTGTCTGGCGGATCGTGCAAGGCTTTGGGGGTGCCTTTGTGGCCGTCTCTGTGCCGGCTATTGTCCGGGACCAGGTGGGTGGTCAGGAGGCCGCGCGACTGTTCGGACTGATCGGGCTGATCATGTTTATAGCACCGGCCGCAGCGCCTGCGCTCGGTGCCGGTATGCTGGCGCTCGGTGACTGGCATCTGATCTATGTGTTTCTGGCAGGGTATGCCTTCGTGCTGGCGGTGATTCTGCAGATGGCCCTGTTCCCCCGTCTGAGCCCGCGGCCGCGGGCCACTACCCCCGTCAGGACACTGGTCACCAATTATCTGCTGGTTCTGCGGCACGGTACCACCATGCGCTTTATTGGCATTCAGGTGATGTGCTTCAGTGGGATGATGCTGTTCATTACCCACTCGTCGTTTATCTATCAGGAATGGTTCGGGCTATCCAACAGCATGTTCTCCCTGCTGTTTGCAGCCAATATTGCACTGATGGCCGTACTTAACCTCATCAACCGGCCCCTGTTGCGGTTCTTCCAGTCTGTGGTCCTGTTGCGGGTACAGGTCATCGCCCAGTTCGCGATGCTGGTCGGCCTGGTTGTGGTGGTCATGCTGGACGGCCCGCTCTGGGCCACGGTCGCCTTTATCATTGCGGCCATCGGCTGGCAGGGTGGGATAGTGCCCAACAACATGGCCAACGCTCTGGAGTTTTTCCCTCATTTGGGTGGTACCGCTGCGGCCTTGCTTGGTGCTTCCCAGTTTACTCTGGCGGGTATCATCAGTGCGGTGTCGGCGGCATTCTGGGGCGAGAGCTTATTGCCGATTGCGGTAAGCATGCTTGCCTGCTCGGCCGGGGCTGTATTGTTGTCTCTGGGGGCACCGGCGGCGGTGGCACGGGAGAAAGCCGCTGCTCCGGCACAGGCCTGAGTGTCAGGCTGCGCCGGAGTGGGCGTTGCGACGCACGTTCACCAGTAAGGGGGCACCGGTGGCCGGGTCCTCTATCAGTTCGCAGCTTACTTCGTACAGTTCCTGCACCAGTTCAGGCGAGACGATGTCGGCCGGGGCTCCCTCCCGGATGATCTTGCCGCCTTTCATGGCCACCATGTGATCGGCATAGCGGCAGGCACTGGCCAGGTCATGCACCACCATGGCAATCGTCTTGCCCTGATGGCTCAGGGAGCGAATCAGTTCAAACACTTCAATCTGATGCCCCAGGTCCAGAGCCGAGGTGGGTTCATCCAGCAGCAGTAGCGGCGTTTGCTGCGCCACCGCCATGGCAATCCAGGCGCGTTGGCGCTGTCCTCCGGAGAGCGTATCCAGCGCGCGGTTGACAAGGCTGGCGACGTCGGCGGCGGTAACCGCGTGATCGAAGGCCTGCTGGTCGTCTTTCGACCATTGCTTCATCCAGCCCTGGTGAGGCTGGCGGCCAAAACGGATCAGGTCCGCTACGGTCAGGCCTTCGGGCGCGGTATTGTCCTGAGGCAGCAGCGCCAGTTTGCGGGCTACTTCCCGGGACGGCAGCCGATGTATGTCCTTGCCATCCAGCAGTACCGTTCCCCGGGCCGGGGTGTGGATACGGGCCAGACCATTGAGCAGAGTCGATTTTCCGCATCCGTTAGGGCCGACGATGGCGGTGACCTTGGCGGCGGGGAGCGCCACACTCAGGTTGTCGGCCACGGTAAAATTGCGGTGGGCGAGGGTGATGGCCTCAGCCGCAAGGGTCGCACGCTGAATGGTACTCATGTCAGACTCCGTTGAGAGGGTTTCAGCAGTATCCACAGCAGGTAGGGGCTGCCGACAATCGCCGTGATGATGCCCACCGGGATTTCCAGTGGCGAGAACAGGGTGCGCCCCAGCAGGTCGGCCACCACCATAAAGGTGGCACCGGCCAGCGCAGAGGCCAGCAGCGGCACCTTGCCGGGTTTGCAAATGGTTCGGGCCAGTTCCGGGGCAAGCAGTGCAATCAGCCCGACAGGGCCGCATACCGAGACCGCAAACCCGGTCAGCAGCACCGAGATGGCCAGCCCGAGAATCCGCACCCTTTTAAGATGGGTGCCCAGTGCAACCGCAACGGCATCCGAAAACTGCAGGGTGTTCAGGCCCCGGCTGATCAGCATGAGAAGCCCGTACCCGGCGGCCAGGCCGCAGGCCAGAACCAGCACACTGTTACCGGAGCGCGCATTCAGGCTGCCCACGGTCCAGGGGTAGGCGGCATTGGCAGCGTCTATGGCGACCCGGCTGAGCATCACCTGGGTGACCGCGCCGGCGATGGCTCCAATCCCGATCCCCGCCACAATAAACCGGTAACCCCGGGTACCATTGGCACCGGCGAGGCCGAAGGCAATGGCCGTTGCTGCGGCCGCTCCGGCCAGCGCCATAACCGGCGGTGCAACGGATACTCCGATACCGACCACAGAGGCGACGGCAAAGGCGGTGGCCGCATTATCGATGCCGATGATGCCGGGGGTGGCGAGACGGTTGCGGGCCAGGGTCTGCATCAGACACCCGGCCAGTGCCAGCGCGGCCCCTGCCAGCAGCCCGGCGGTAACCCGGTTGAGTCGCAGTTCGTTGACAACAAAGGTGGTCATGGGGTCGGCGCTGCCCACCAGGGCCCGAAGCGTATCCATCGGGTCGATCCGGACAGTTCCCATCGACAGGGAGGTAATCACAGCCACAAGCATCAGAGCCAGAAGAATGCTGTTGGCAATCGTGGTGCGCTTGTCTGGCATGATCAGTTATCAACCTCGGAATTATAAAGACGGCATCCGGCCGGCCCGGACGATGGCCAGCAGAACAGGGGCACCAATCAGTGCCGTGACAACGCCGAGCGGCAGCTCTGCCGGTGCAGCGATCAGGCGCGATACCACGTCTGCAGCGAGCACGACGCAGGGGCCAAGTGGTACGCAGAGCCAGAGGGTTCTCCGGATATCCGGGCCGGCAAAGGCGCGGGCGATAAAGGGTACCACCAGTCCCACAAAAATCAGTGGCCCGGCCAGTGCGGTGGCCGAGCCTACCAGCAATGCCACGGTCACCGTCACCATAAGCCGTACCCGGCCCGGATGATGGCCAAGCCCTACGGCGGCTTTTTCACCCAGCCCCATGGCGGCCAGAGGCCGGGCCACGATAACAACCAGCAGTAGAGCCACGGCGATGGAAGGCAGCGTGGCTTGTAGCAGGGCCAGGGGTTTGCCGGCGATACTGCCGGTAAGCCAGAACCGGATTTCATCGGCGGCCCGTTGGTCCATCAGCATCAGCATGGAGGTCAGGGCCAGCAGAAGGCCGGTCATGGTTGCCCCCGCCAGGACCAGTCGCACCGGGTCGTTACCCAGGCCTTGTACGCGGGTGGCTGCAATCACCATTGCACAGCCGCCCAGGGCGCCCACCTGCGCAACAAGTGAGGTGAGGGTTGCGGTGCTGGCCCCGAACAGAATTGCCAGCGCAACCGCAAAACCGCTGCCTGCGCTCACCCCCAGCAAGCCGGGTTCGGCGAGGGGGTTGCGGGTCATGGCTTGCAGGAGCGCTCCGGCCAGCCCGAGTGCAAGCCCGGTGATCAGCCCGATTATCGTACGGGGCAGTCGCAGTTCCGTCACCACAAAGCGGGCTTCTTCGCTTCCGCCGCCCAGCAGCACGGCGAGTGCCTCGTCGGGTGACACCGGTCCCGCGCCATACAGCAGGCTGGCGATGGTAATCAGGAACAAGAAAAATCCCGCCACAGAAAGTGGCGGGAGAAGAGCGCGAGACGCAACTGCGCTGATGGTGGAGCTTGTGTTCAAAGTGGGGCCTTCACGGCTGGATAGCATTCACCGCAGCTTCGATATCATCCAGAATCGCGAGTGCTGCAAGGGGCCCGGTGGCGCTGGTCCATAGCTGCCCGTCGACATTGATTACCTGACCTTTCTGCACCGCGTTCAGGCGGGCAAAGGCCGGCGAGCTTTGCGCACTGCTGAGCGCCTGCTTGCCGTCCTCGTTAAGGGTGGCCAGGAATATCCAGTTCTGATCCATGCTGGACAGGTTTTCGAGACTGAGGGGTTCGCTGTGGGGGCGGCCTTCTTTAACCAGACCATTGTCGTTCAGCTCAAAGCCCACCGCTTGCAGCAGGGCGGCGGAAAACAGGCCTTCTGCCATGACCAGGGGACCCTGAGGCATCCAGCGTACCAGGGTGGCGTCGCGCTGATCGGCCGGGATTCTGGCCTGGACAATCTGCGCGACTTCGTCGATGCGGCTCCGGACCCGGGCGATGGCATTCTCGCCCTCGGCTTCACGGCCCAGGGCGCGGGCATAGAGGCGGGTCTCCCGCTCCCAGCTGTCCGGCTCGAACAGGGGGACGTTGGAGGCCACAACCGGTGCAATCCGGGACAGCAGGTCAACCTGCTGCCGGTTGATGCGCGGCGGTGCCAGGATCAGATCAGGCCGGGCCGCAATCACTGCCTCGATATTGGTCTCGGCGGGCGCGCCCACGATGGCAATGGAACCGGCTTCGGATTTGATGTACTCCGCCACGTCGCTGCCACCCCGGGTGATGACGGCGCCCACGGCATTGCCGCCAACGGCCAGGGTAGCGTCCAGCGCCCCCTCATAGAGCGTAACCACCCGTTGCGGCTGACCTTCGATATCCACGGGGCCAAAGGCGGTCTCTACGGTACGGGAGTCTGCCATCGCCGGGCCGAACGGGAGCATGGACAGCGCCAGTGCCGAAAGGCTGATTTGCAGTGACTTCTTAAAACTGTGGACGGGGTTTGTCATTTCGGGACTGCTCCGGGTTGACGGGCATTGTTAGTTTGCAAAGTAAGACCGAAAGTAATGATAATGGTTCGCATTAGTTTTTTAAAGTGCTAGATTGGAACATTAAGTTGCAGAAAATGGAACCCCTCGCATGTATGACTTGCAGGAACTGGAAGCCTTTGTGTCCGTCGTCCGTACCGGCAGCCTGACCGCCAGCACCCGGGATCTCGGCCTGCCGAAATCCACGCTGAGCCGCCGTATCCGTCAGCTGGAGGATGCCGTGGGCCAGCCCCTGTTGTTAAGGCAGTCCCGGCGAATTGTCCCGAATGAGGCAGGGCGGGTGTTCTATCGCTACAGCAACGATATTCTCGAACTGGTCGCCCAGGGCCGAGAAGCCCTTGATGAGCTCAAAGAGGAGGTCAGCGGTCGCCTGACTCTGCGCTGCCATGAAGCACTGGTGCGAGGGTGGTTTGCCCGGTTGGTGGAGAGCTTTCTGGATCAGCATCAGGATCTTCGGGTTACAGTCCAGACCCAGCGTGAGCTACCGGAAAAACTGGATAACGGTGTCTGCATCTGGCTCGGCCCGGCCGAAGTGTGCAACCTGCGCCAGGAGCTGCTTGGCAGCCTGGGGCAGAGTGTATACGGGAGCCCGGATTACTTTCAGCGCCACGGCCGGCCACAGGCACCGGGCGATCTGGATCAGCATGCCTGGATCGATCTCTCCGACGCCGGCGGGCAAGGGGTGGTGTTACAGCATTCCCGCCTGGGTGCGTACCCTTTGCCGGCACCAGACCGTGGTTACACCGTGGACCAGTTGTGTGTCCAGGGTGATGCCATTGCGGCGGGCCGTGGTCTGGGGCTGATGCCTGACTGGCTGGTTGAGCGCCGGTTGCAGGCGCACCCGGGCTGTGTTGAGCGCTGCCTGCCGGAATGGCAGGGGCCGGAAGTCCAGGTCAGCCTGATTTATCCCCACGGAAACCTTCCGCGCCGGGTGCGGGCGTTCATTTCCTATGTCCGGACCTGTGCCCCGGTAGCGTGGCAGAACGCTGTCCCGGCGCAGCCGGCAGAAGCTGTTCCGCGAGCCGGAACACATCATCTCAACACTTGAAACCATGCGTTGTGGTAACTTCCTTCGGCTGATAATGATTCGCATATTCATTCGTGATGTGTGATACAGAACCTAGCCCAACACAAGGAGTTACCCATGCGCCGCCGTTTTCCCCTGCTGGCTTCGGCCGTTGCTCTGGCCAGTGCAGGCACCGCCGCTGCTCAACCTGAACCTGTTGAGCTGGGCCAGATTGTTGTCACCGCTGCCGGTTTCGAGCAGAACATTTCGGATGCTCCGGCCAGTATTTCGACGATCTCTGGCGATGAGCTTGCCAAAAAGTCCTACAAGAGCATTGTCGATGCCGTGAACAGCATTCCGGGTGTCTATGTTACCGGTGGCGGGGGTGCTCAGGACATCAGTATCCGGGGTATGGATGACAGCTACACCCTCTATCTGGTTGACGGCCGCCCTGTTTCGGCCGGTCGCTCGGTCAACACCAATGGCCAGGACGGCGGCAAGCAGATTTCTCTTCCGCCCATTTCCATGATCGAACGGGTGGAAGTGATCCGGGGGCCCATGTCCTCTTTGTATGGTTCGGAAGCGATGGGTGGGGTAATCAACATCATTACCCGCAAGCATCGCGGGGAGTGGGCCGGAACCATCGCCACCGAATACACCCGGTCGTTCAACGATGTCAGTAATGACAGCCGGCAGACCAGCCTGTTTACCGGTGGTGCCCTGGTCGAAGGGTTGTTAAGCGCTGAAGTGAATGCTTCCTGGGCGGGGGACGATGAAAGCGATTTTGTGGGTGCAGATGACTCGGCGCGCAGCACGCCTGAAAGCAAGCGCAAGAAAGGTGGGGCAAAGCTCATCCTGACTCCGGACGCCCGCAATGAACTGGCGGTGAGTTACGACTCCTCCCGGCTGGAAGAGACCAGTACGCCGGGTAAGAGTGTTGCCGAAGATGACACCGGCTCCCGCTATGTGTACGACAAAGACGTGTACGTACTGTCCCATGACGGCAATTACGGCAGCTGGCTTACCCGCAGCTTTGTCCAGCATGATGTGTCTGAACGGGTACAGGACCGGACCAAAAAAGAAGAGGTCTCGATGATCGATACCCAGGCGACCCGGTTCTGGGGGGATCATGTCCTGACCGTGGGAGGTCAGTACAAACAGGAAAAACTGACCGACGAAACCAATGGCCTGCTAACGTCGGAAATTCCCGGCGCCGTGCGTAGTGTCGACCGCTGGATTGCGGCCCTGTACTCAGAAGTAGAATGGGGACTCACCGATAAGCTGTCGGTGACCACCGGCCTGCGTTACAACGATGACGAGCTCTTTGGCGGTGAATTCTCGCCGCGGATCTATGCGCTCTACGATCTGACCCCCGAGCTGACTCTGAAGGGCGGGGTATCTACCGGCTACCGCCAGCCCACTCTGGCGGATGTTACCGAAGGTTTTGGGCGTGGCACCGGCGGAGGCGGATCACCGGCACCGCATCCAAGAGCCTTGATCATTGGCAATCCGGACCTCGATCCGGAGTCCAGTATCAGCTATGAGGCGGGTTTTGTGTTCGATAACCGGGAGCTGGGCCTGAATGCCAGCCTGATGGTCTTTCTGACCGAGTTCAAGGACAAGATTGCCGAGGATCGCTTTTGTGAATCGCCCAATGGCGACCGTGACGATCCGGGTACCTGGTCCTGCTCGTTCGGCGGCAACGATTATCTGTTCCTGAGCAGCCGGGAAAACATTGATGAAGCCGAAATGCAGGGCCTCGAACTGACGGTGGACTACCGCCTGACCGATACCGTTACCCTGAATTCCAGCTATACCTTCACAGACTCTGAGCAGAAAACCGGCGAATTCCGGGGGGAGCCATTGAACAGGATCCCCAGGCACATGGCGAACGCGAACATCGACTGGCAGGCCCACAGCCGCCTGAACCTGTGGCTGCAGGCCAACTATCGTGGCAAAACCAGTGATTATCTCGGGCGTACCAGCATGAGCGACGGTACCCCGGGCTACACACTGATGGATGCGGGCCTGATGTACCGGCTTACGGATACGGCCAGAGTAACCGCCGGTGTGTACAATCTGGCCAACAAAGAAATCACTAACGATACCTACGGCGTGGTACTGGATGGGCGCCGCCTTAACCTTGGCCTTGCGGTCGACTTCTGAGAGGAATGGAATGAAAACACTGAAGCATACACTGGCAACTGCCGTGTTGGGCGTGACCCTGGCGGGCTGCGCCTCTACCACCGGACCTACCGGGCCGACGGTGATCAGTTACGATCACGGCGCGCTGGATACCCTGCTCGAGCTGGGGCTGGAAGAGAGAGTGCTGGCTATCCCTCATCAGGGTCTTCCTGACTACCTGAGTGAGCTCGGTTCCCGGCTGCCGGATGCAGGCAGTCTGAAAGTGCCTGACCTGGAGGTACTGGAAAAACTGCAGCCGGAGCTGGTCCTGATGACCGGCCGGCAGGGCGATGCTGTCGACGACGTGCGCAAGCTGGCCAGGGTGATGCAGGTGGGCGTGACGGGTGACAGCTTCCGGGATGCAGTCAGCGCAGGTGTGCTGGAGCTGGCGGAAGTGTATGGACTGCAAAAGGCGGCGACTGAGGAGCTGGCTGAGCTCTGGCAACATGTGGACGCCCGGCAGGCGCAAGTCGCCGATGCCGGAACGGTTACCGTGGTGACTCACAATGACGGCAACTTGTCCCTGCGCCAGGAGGCTGTGGTTTATGAGCTGTTGAATCTGGCTCCCGAGACGGTCCCGGCGAGCGTGCAGCCGGTGGTTCGGGGGGAGCGTACCTTCTATCCGGTGGACGCCGATACTCTGGTGGCCATGGCGCCGGAGACCTTGTTGGTGGTCGACCGCAGTGCGGCCATTGGCGGCGAGCCGCTTGAGCCCGACACCCTGGAGTCGGCGTTCCGGAAAGCCGGCGCAGCCACCCGGGTGGTGGTGCTTGACCCCGGCCTCTGGTACCTCTCAGGCGGCGGCCTGCAAAGCGTTCGCCTGCAGGTGGATGAGGTCGTTAACGCCGTGCAGTAACCGCTGCCGGTTGTTTATGGTCCCGTGATGCTGCCGGTTACTGCCAGGTAACCGTCAGCTCTTCGGCATCCTTCATTGCCGCCGCAAACCGCACCAGGTGGGAGCCTATAATCTCCTGCACCTTCTCAGTATCTTCCTGGGTTGCTGCTTCGGTTGTCAGGTTCAGGCTGTTTCCGCTGGCCTCGAAAAAGCAGGTGCCCATTGCGAACTCAACCCTGCCCCGGGTGTCGTCCCATTCCGCCGTGACCTTGTGGCTGAAGTGGCGGCACAGGCGGGTCAGATAGCGGGCGGCATTCGGCGACTGAATGCTGGCTTTACTGGTAATCATTGGTCGTTACTCCTTGATGAGCGGTTATCAGAACGCAGTGGCGATCAGGTAGGCCGTGTAACTGCAGAATACGGCCAGCAGTGCAGCGCCCTCAAACCGGTTGATTCGTCCGGGCCCGCGGAAACCGTACCCCAGCAGGAACAATACGGCGGTAAGCACAATCATCACTGGTAAATCCCGGGTAAGCACTTCAGGTGCGACAGCCATCGGTGAGATCATACCTGCGATACCGACGACTGCCAGGGTATTGAACAGGTTGGAACCCAGGATGTTGCCCAGAGCCAGGTCATGCTCACCCTTGCGGGCGGCGATCACGGACGAGGCAAACTCCGGGAGTGAGGTGCCGATGGCAACGATGGTAAGGCCAATGACCAGGTCGCTGACACCAAAGCCGGTCGCCAGATCTACCGCTCCCCATACCAGAATGCGGGAACTGATAACCAGCAGAACCAGCCCAATGACCAGCCAGAGTGCTGCTTTTCGAATGGGCATCGGGTGGTCCGAAAGCTCTGAGGTCATTTCCTTAGCCATCGGATCGTGGGGTGACGTGAGTCCGGACCAGATGCTCCAGATCAGCAAGGCAGCAAATACCGCCAGCAGAATACCGGCATCTGTCCGGCTGAGATGTCCGTCGAAGATCAGCCAGGATGCGCCAAGAGTGACCAGGGTAAGGGCAGGCAGTTCTTTGCGCATCACCTGTGAATGGACGGCAATCGGAGCAATGAGTGCCGTAACCCCGAGGATCAGGGCAATGTTGGTGATGTTGGAGCCATAGGCGTTCCCCAGTGCCAGCCCCGGGTTACCCTGGGAGGCCGCGAGGGCGGATACCACCATCTCGGGGGCAGAGGTGCCAAACCCGACCACTACCATGCCGATCAGCAGTGGCGGCATACCAAAATGCCCCGCAACTGCAGCCGAGCCGTCGACAAAACGATCGGCGCTCCAGACCAGCAACACAAGGCCTGCAAGCACCGCAAGAGAGGCTGTTATCACGCTATAAGCTCCTTTTGTACAGCTCAGGCACCTGGGTCAGCTCGTTGGAAGCTGGCCAGGGCCAGGGCTGCGGTGACGAACAGGCTGCCGAAAACCCGATTCATCTGCCGCTGGCGACGGGGGGTTGTCATAAAGCGGAACAGCTGGCTGGCCAGCAGGGCATAACCCACCATGACCAGGATATCCACCAGGATCAGCGTGATCCCCATGGTGGCCAGTTGCTGGCCATGGCCCGTCCCGGCCACCAGGAACTGAGGGAACAGGGCGATCAGAAAGATCGTGGCTTTGGGGTTGGTCAGGTTCACCAGGGTGCCGTTTCGGAACTGCTGGAGCGGGCTGAAGCCGGAAAGATCGGTGCGGTCTGCCTCGACAGGAGGCTCGCGCCATTTTTGTACGCCGAGCCAGATGAGATACACCACGCCGATCCATTTGATCACTGACAGTGCCAGGGTTGACGAGGCAATGAGCGCGCCCAGCCCGGCGCCAACCAGCACGATCTGCACCCCGTAACCAAACTGCTGGCCGGCAATGGTCGGCAGGGATTTACGCACACCATAGCGCAAACCACTGCTCATGGAGTTGACGGCACCAGCGCCGGGCGAGACGCTGATCAAAAGCGCTGCGACCAGAAAGGTGAGCCAGACGGTGAGTGTCATTGCTTACGCTCGGGAGTTAAGGAGAGTGCTATAATACGCGCCGCTAAGGCCCAGCCCAAGAAGGAGAAACCGAAATGGCGAGAAAAAAAGCGACCGCCACCCGACACAGTGCCGTGCAGCGCGAGCTCCGCACGCCGAAATATCAGATGCGCGTGGTTGAGGATAAAACCAGATACAAACGCAGCCGGGACAAGAGCGTACGGATGGAGGGCTTTCGCAAAGCCGCATGAGTGTGGTTTTACGAAAGCCTTCCATCTGCTAGCTGTTCAAGACCGGAGATGCAATGACCACCCTGAATGCGCTCACCATCGACACCGGCCCGGAGCCGCTGACCACCGTTATCTGGCTGCATGGCCTGGGTGCCAGCGGTCATGATTTCGAGCCTGTGGTACCAGAGTTCCGTTTTGCCCGCACGCGACCCATCCGCTTTATTTTCCCCCACGCCCCCGAGTTGCCGGTGACGATCAACGGCGGGATGATCATGCCTGCCTGGTACGACATTCTGGCGATGGATGTGAACCGCAAAGTTGATGCCACCCAACTGCGGGCATCTGCTGAACTGGTGGCGCAGTTTATCCGGCAGGAACGTGAGCGCGGTGTTGCCAGCGAGAATATCCTGCTGGGCGGATTCTCACAGGGCGGTGCCGTAGCCTACGAACTGGCACTGAGTTATCCGGAACCATTGGGTGGGCTGTTTGCGCTTTCCACTTACTTTGCCACCGCAGATTCCATAAAACTGAGCGAGGCCAATCGCCAGCTTCCCGTCTTTATTGCCCATGGTCGGTTTGACCAGGTTGTTGCGGAACATCTGGGGCAGGCCGCTCACCAGAAACTGCAGGCACTGGGCTATGAGCCGGAGTATCACAGCTACGGCATGGAGCACAGCCTTTGCCTGGAAGAAGTGCGGGATCTGGATGCGTTTTTTGAGAGGCTGGTGGCCAGCGCCCTGTGACCAGAGCGGCTCCACCCAAGTCTGCCCCTTCCCTGGTGGGTGGGGCCTGCATTATTGCCGGTGTATGCGTTGGTGCCGGGATGCTGGGCCTGCCCAGTTCCGGCGCCGGTGCCTGGACCACCTGGTCCGGCTTCGCGCTGGTGCTCACCATGGTGGCGATGACCCTGTCTGGCTGGATGCTGCTGGAGGCGTTCAAACATTTTGACCTCCGGGCCTCATTCAATACGGTAACCCGTGCCTTGCTCGGGCCCCGGATAAACGCCATCAGTAACCTCGCCGTGTATTTTGTGGGCGCCATTCTGCTGTACGCCTACATCACCTCGTCCGGGTTAATTATCCAGAGCCTCACCGGCCTCGACAGCAAGTTTGCCGCTGTTGCCTTTGTGGCGGTTTTTTCATTGGTGGTCTGGCACTCTACCCGTGCGGTTGACCGGCTCTCCGTGGTGCTGGTGTCGTTTATGCTGCTGAGCTTTGTGCTGGGCGTATCCGGCCTTGCCGCCCGGATTGATCTGCAGATCCTGGTCGACACGATGAACCCGGATGGCCGATACGCGCCCTACGCCATGGCCATGTTGCCCGTGGCCCTGACTTCCTTTGGCTATCACCATTCCGTGGCCTCGCTGCGGGCCTACTACGGGCAGGAACGTCGGGCCCAGATTGCGATTCTGGGCGGCACCCTCATCGCTCTGATGTTTTATCTGGTGTGGCTGGTGAGCATCTTCGGTAACCTGCCGCGGGCAGAGTTTGCACCTGTGATTGAGCAGGGCGGGGATGTGGATGTGCTGCTGCAGGCGCTGGGGTCTGCCATCGACTCGGAGCGGGTAGGCAATCTCATCAGTGCCTTTTCGGCCGCAGCGATCCTGTCCTCGTTTGTGGGGGTAGGCCTGGGCACCTTCGACTTTATGGCAGACCTGTTCGGTTTCAGGAACAATCGCAAAGGCCGTACCCAGACCTGGGCCGTCACCTTCCTGCCACCTCTGGTGTTGTCCTTGCTGTCACCCTTTGGCTTCGTGCTGGCGATCAGCTATGCCGGCGCCGCGGCGGCGGTCTGGGCCTGCATCATCCCGGCTCTGCTGGCGCGGAAATCGCGGATGCTGGAGGGTGGCAGGACCGGCTTTATCGCACCGGGAGGGCAGGCTGCCATTGCCCTGGTGCTGGTCTTTGGTGTGCTCACGATTGCTTTCCACTTTATGGCGCTGGCGGGGTGGTTGCCGGAGCCCGTGCTGTAAGGGTAGGGTCAGGTGACGGGCCGGAGCCTGAAAGCAGCAAAACCCGCACGAGGCGAACAGTGTTCTCAGAAGCGAACGGGTGGATAGTGGATACGTCAGAAGGAAAGCCCCATGACTGAACAAGCGACTCGCAGCAGCGCTGCTGCAGTATTAGCAAATTTGAACGCCCTGTTGCCTGATCTGGAATCTCTGTACAAGGACGTTCATGCTCACCCCGAGTTGTCCATGCAAGAGACGCGCACCGCCGGCATCGCTGCCGAGCGGTTGCGCGCCGCCGGGTACGAGGTAACCGCCGGAGTGGGTGGCACCGGCGTGGTGGGCCTGCTGCGCAATGGTAGCGGTGCAACAGTGATGTTACGCGCGGATATGGACGCGCTGCCGATCGCTGAGAACACCGGGCTGGACTACGCCAGCAAGGTCACTGTGCGGAATGTCGAGGGCGACACCGTGCCGGTGGGGCATATGTGCGGTCACGATATGCACGTGGCCTGGCTGATCGGTGCTGCCACCCTGCTTGCTCAGGCCCGCGACGCGTGGCAGGGAACGCTGATGGTGGTATTCCAGCCGGGCGAGGAGACGGCGGAAGGTGCGCAGGCCATGCTCGATGACGGCCTGATCGAACGTTTTCCGGCCCCGGATGTGGTGCTGGGCCAGCACGTCATGGTCGGTCCTGCCGGCAGTGTGGCGGGCAGTGCCGGGCCGATCACCTCGGCAGCGGACAGCCTGCAGATCCGCTTGTTCGGGCGTGGCGCCCATGGTTCGATGCCCCAGGCGAGTGTCGACCCCATCGTCATGGCGGCGTCGATTGTTTTGCGGCTGCAGACCATCGTTTCCCGGGAAGTGGCTGCCACCGATGCAGCGGTGGTTACGGTGGGTGTCCTGCAAGCGGGTACCAAGGAAAACGTCATTCCCGATGAGGCCATCATCAAGCTCAACGTTCGCACCTTCGATCCTGGTGTGCGTGATCATGTGCTGGCCGCGATAGAACGCATCGTTAATGCCGAGGCCGAAGCATCGGGAGCACCACGCAAGCCGGAGATCACGCCGCTCGATCGCTACCCTCTCAACGTCAATGACGAAACCGCCAGCAACCGTATCGCTGAGGCATTCCGCCGCCATTTCTCCAGGGAGCGGGTCAGCCACACCGGACCGGCACCGGCGAGCGAGGATTTTGGCTGCTTCGGTACAGCCTGGCAGGCACCCTCGGTGTACTGGTTCGTCGGCGGTACTGATCCGCAGACCTGGGCGAGCGCCAAGGCAGAAGGCCGGCTGAATCAGCTACCAGTCAATCACAGCCCGGCATTCGCGCCGGTGCTGCACCCCACGCTGGCAACGGGTACCGAGGCAATGGTAATCGGTGCCCTGGCCTGGCTGGGGCAAGAAGACCACGGTTGAAACCTTCGTCCGGGTGCCTGATCTGGGTGGCATCTTCGGCGGAATTTCCCGGGATGTACTGATTGGTGAAGTCGCTACTCTGCTGGCCAGAAAACCTTCACCAGTGGCAGAAGCTGCTGTCCCTCAATATCAAACCTCTCGTAGTTCGCCACCACCAGGTCTGCCAGCAGGTCGATGTCGATCAGTGTTACCGGGATGGTGGCCCGTTCAGCTTCGTAGCGGGCTTCGCGCGTGAAGCCGCCGGTACTGATGAACAACCCTTGGTCGCCTTCACGCAGGGCGCCGATGAAGCTACGAATGGGGTTTGAGCCCATGCTACCGCTTCGGTGCTTCACTTCGGCCTTGATGCGCGGTTGAGTCAGCCCTAGGCCATCGGAGGAGGCTAGTACGTCTACACCACGGTCTGGCCCTCTGGCTGAAACCCGGGTCTGGTAGCCCATGGCCCGGAGCAGGGCGGCAGTGAGCTCTTCCATTTCCTCTGGGGCCAGGCCTTGTATCTTGTCTTTGATGAGCTCGTGTCCACGGGATACTACCTCTTCTCTCAGTAGTTCGAATTCGGCTTCTGCTGCCTGAGACTCATCCGCGGTGGCTGGCTGTGCCACCGGTTTGCCGGCCAGCCGGTCCTGAACTTCGGTGACGATGGAATCCGACAACGAGAACACCGTCAGAACGGAGCCCAGGCTGTTTCTGGTCGCTTGGCTTAGCTGGTCTCGGGATACACGGCCCAGCCACTTCACTTTACGTATGTGCTGGAACTCGCCTACCTGTTCGGGCTCTGGACGGAACTCATACTGGCCCAGGTCTTCGCCCACCAGGTATTCCCGGTGCTCCTGACTGTATGTGATGAGGGTTTCGCCTTGCCTGATGTCGTCCCGGAACTTGCGAATCATGGCAAGGGCGTTCGCCGTGCGCCCTGGCTTCGCATTGCCAAAGTATTGTATGTAGGCTTCCTTCAACGCTTCGGGGCTTTTGTAATCACGTAGGTCGCCAAGGCTGTTCCAGCCAATCGCTACGCAGTCATTATCTTTGAAGTCGTCAAAGTACCGGCCGCCGTTACCGGCGCGAATCATCCAGCCGTTCTTCATTGGTTCTCCATTTTGACTTTTTCTCTGAAAGCGCTGCCAAATAGCCGGTGATTACCCGTTTCATGGCGGATCCTGCCTGCGATAATGGCTGGAGCGACGTTCAGCTCATTCGCCAGTTTTCGGACTGAGGCTGCCACAGTAATCTCGCAAAAATTGACATTGTCGGGCAATAAGGCTCGCTGCGCCAGGGCGTCGGCTTGCAGTTCCTTGTCATCCCCGGACTCAGCATCCAGATTGTCAATAAACCAAGCCTCGCTGCCATCAAGATGCAATGCCACATGGGCGAGCTCATGCATGAGGGTAAACCAGAAGTTATCGAGCCTTTCATACCGGAGGGTGAGCGCAATAACCGGGCTACCATTAGTGCCCACGCAGGCCGCACCGTCAAGGTAGGTCTTGGGTAGATGGGGTTCGATAATGAGGTGGATGCCTGCCTTTTCAAGATACTCTCGTGCCAGTTCCGGCCCTTTATCAGACCACGAGAGACGGCTGAGATTCTGCATCCATTCCAGAGTGACCGTGCCCTTCATGTATGAGCAGGGTAGCTGCCGTTCAGCTGCTTTCTGTAACACCCTTGCTTGCCAGGCCCACAATGCGTAAGGATCGCTGACTTTAGCGTTACTGCGTAAATGTGCGGTAGTCCGCAGCAGGGCCGGCTCGAGATCAAAACCACCTCGGACGCTCCTGAAAAAACGAGTCAGCCACTCCGCTGCGTATTCTTTCAGTTCCGGAAGTGAGCCCTCGAAGCCTTCGAAATAGCCGCGCTTGCGCATTTCTGCCAGGGGAAAAGCTGGCCAGTCAATCGTCCTCTCATTTGCAACCTCCTGAACTGGCTCCTGCACCAGGATGTCTGCCGGTATGCCCAAACCATGGGTGAGCCTGCGAATCATGTTCAGGCTTAGAGGCCGGACGCTATTCAGCACCTCGCTGACCTTGGACGCGGAACCAATAAACGGAATGAGATCTTTGTTCTTCAGCCCCTGTTGCTCCATACGGAAGCGGATGGCGGTGACCGGGTCAGGAAGGTCAATGAGGAACTGGCGCTGTTCATACTGTTCGATCAGCAGGGCCAGCACTTCCAGCTCGTCGGCCTCCGGGGAACCCTCTTGTGGATCAGCGTCCATCAGCACCATGAGGCGCTCCAGAGCAGCTTCGTGCTCCTCGGGGGTTTTGATGATTTTCAGATGGTCCATGATGCCGCCCCTCAAAATGTTTTCTTGCTGTACTCAGCGTGTGTTCCAACCCACTCCACCACGACGATTCCGTTTTGATAGCGTACCTTGACCACCAGCCGGAAATGGTTGCCTTTGATATTGAAGATGACCCGGCTGTCCGCGAGAAAGTCGGCGCTTGAGAATCGTTCCTTGATGTTTTGTGGCGTTTGCCAATCGCTTCTTTCCGCTTCGGCAAACCAGGCTTCAAGCGCTTTGCGTGAGGAAGCGTGTTTGCGCATGAAGTCGGTCAGCTTGTTCCTGGCTAAGACTTTCATGAGATGAGAAAGTTCCTTTTTCGGGCATTATACTAATTGTTCCCATAATGGGAAGATTGTACCTGCATTTCTTTAGATGCAACAGGTATGTTCCGGATTGCTCAGGAGAGCACAAGGATCACGTGGTTATCAGGGCGCTCAGCGGTAGTATCTCTCAGTCAATTTCTGGTTACTCGCGAGGTAACCCTAATCGCTTTGAGTATACGTCTTTGAAAGGAGGGCAAGGCTTCAGAAACAACAAAACCCGCACAAGGCGGGCTTCGTCAGAATTCTTAATGGTGCCCGGAGGCGGAATCGAACCACCGACACGAGGATTTTCAATCCTCTGCTCTACCGACTGAGCTATCCGGGCATGTTGCTGGATGACCTGCAACGGGGCGCTATTAAACCGGTTTAGGATTAGGGAGTCAAGGCCGTCCGGCAAAAAAATCATGAATCTTTTGGCGGTTGTTCAGGCCTTGATCAGTTAGCTCATGTTTCCGGCGGCACATAGCCTTCGGCTTTGTCGAAGGGTTCGTTATTGAAGAAGCGGTCCATCTGCGCCTGCAGGTATTTGCGAGTGTTCGGGTCCATCAGGCTCAGGTGCTTTTCGTTGATCAGCATGGTCTGCTGGTGTTGCCATTCTTCCCATGCTGCTTTGGAGATATTGTCGTAGATGTCCTGGCCTTTGGGGCCGGGCATGGGGGGCATGGCCAGGCCTTCCAGCTCTTTCTGGTATTTGCGACAGAATACGGTACGGCTCATGGGGCCTCCTGTAGTGATTTGCTGGCCGAATCATACCAGATCGGCGACGACTCAGAGCAAGGCTGACTGCTCGGGGGTGGTGAGCAGGGTCCGGATTGGTGCTGGTAGGCCCAGGCTGAGGACCTGGTCCCGGTACAGCCAGCGCTGGTTGGCCTCATCGGCCACTCGGGTGCTGCCGGTGACCGGCAGCCGGGCGGGCTGGATATGCAGGTGGTAATGGCTGAAGGTGTGGCGAAAGCCGCCTATCAGTTCGGGGTCGGCACACGCCAGCCCCAGTTCCCGGTGACAGGCTTCCTGCAGTTCATCAGCGCCATAGGCAGGGTCCAGTTCCGGCAGGCTCCACAGGCCGCCCCAGATGCCGCTGGGCGGGCGGCGTTCCAGCAGGATGCGGCCCTCGGCGTCTTCCAGGATCAGCATCCAGGTGGTTTTTTCGGGTTTCGCTTTTTTGGGTTTGGAGCCAGGGTAAAGCGTGCTTTCGCCCCGGCGGTAGGCGGCACAGTCGGTGTTTACCGGGCACCGGTCACAGGCAGGTTTGCTCCGGGTGCAGACCAGCGCGCCCAGGTCCATGATGGCCTGGGTATAGTCGGTTACCCGCTCGTGGGGGGTATGGGTTTCGGCGCATTCCCAGAGTCGGTTGAGAACCGCTGTATGGCCCGGCCAGCCTGGTACCGCGTGGTATCGGGCCAGTACCCGCTTTACGTTACCGTCCAGAATGGTTGCGCGCTTACCAAACGCCTGGGCGACAATGGCGGCGGCTGTGGAGCGGCCAATGCCGGAGAGGCCCTCGAGGGCCTGCTGGTCCCGGGGAAACTCCCCGTTATGGTCCGCAACCAGCTGCCGGGCGGCCTTGTGCAGATTGCGGGCGCGGGCATAATACCCCAGGCCGGACCAGTGGCTGAGTACCTCGTCTACCGGCGCTTCTGCCAGGGCGTGGACGTCCGGAAAGCGGGCCATAAAAGCCTCGAAGTAGGGGATAACGGTGGTTACCTGGGTCTGCTGGAGCATGATCTCCGAGACCCATACCCGATACGCGTTCCGGTTATCGTGCCACGGCAGGTTATGCCTGCCGTGGGAGTCGTACCAGTGCAGAAGACGCCGGGCGAAGCTGTCGGTCATCGTCCGATCAGGCCTCGCAGGGCCTCTTTCACTTTATCACCGTCTTCGCCGAGCTTTTCCTCAAGCCTCTCGTTTACTTTTTCTTCCGCTCGCTGTTTTGCCTCTTCCACTTTCTCATCCACTTTTTCTCTGGCCCGGTCTATTTCTTCCTGGGCCTTGGCCCGGGCCGCGTTGGCGGCGATGTCTTTCAGCGTGTCGCGGAAACGGGAGCCATCAAAGGAACACAATCCGGCCGGGTCTTCGCTGAAGTTGCCCCGGCACTCTACCGGAATTACCACGTTCTCGACATACTCAGACACCCGGCATGCCTGATCGCGGTGAATTTCGCCAACAATGCGCAGGCCCAGTTTGTAGTCCAGGTTGGTCTGTTCCAGATCTACGGTGCCGTTGCCTTCCAGGCGAAGGCCGGCAAGAGCGGCCACCAGATCCGTGTTGGTCAGGGTGTTGCCGTCGATTTTCAGGGAGCCGTGCATGTCATTGAACGGAGTGGTTTCGCCCCAGTCTGTGGTGCTCAGAGACTCCTGATTAGCCAGCGCAATGCCCTGGCAGGCGAGGTGTGTGAGGTTCATCCGGCGGAACTGCCCCTCAGCGAGGCTGAAGTTGATCTCGCCTTTGGCGTTGTTGCGCAGCACCGAGATGCGGTTGCCGCTGCTGTTGATGGCCAGGTCCAGATTGGCACCGCCAGAGAGCATGTCCACCTCGGCGAGGTCTGTCAGTAATGGCAGGGTCTGCACGTTGCTGACGTCCGAGCGGATGCTGTATCTGGGGGTGTCAGTGCGGGCATCAATTGTCACGTTGGCGCCAAACGTGCCTTCATAAAGCCTGCCGCTGAATTCGTCGATTTCAAGCAGACCCTCGCGGGCCGTGGTGCTGGCGTTGATGTCATTGATCGTCAGGTTGCTGATGATCAGCTCGCCGAGGCCAAAGTCAAGGTCCAGCAGCAGAGTGCGCAGGGTTTCCAGTGGCAGCAGATCGGTTTCGGGCCCGCTGTCTGCAGGTTGAGCGGCACCGGGCTGTGTGTCGGGGCTTTCGGCCTGGGCCGTGGCCTGGTCCTCTTCGGCGGCAGGGGGCAAGTAGCGGTCGGCATTCAGACGGTCACCGCTGAGGTCGAATACCAGGCCGCCGGTACCGAGGTTGTACCGGCCACTGCCGTTGAAGGTGGTGTCGTCCAGTTTGATGGTCAGGCCCGACAGGGCGGCCACACCGGGCTCTCCGCCAAGCTGGGCAGAGAGTGAAATGGCGGTCAGCACGTCCGGATCTTCGGTTTCAATTGCTGGCTGACCCAGGTTGCTGAGCAGCTGTTTGAGGGAGAACTCAGACACCGCCAGTCTGCCGCTCAGGGCGGGCTGATCGCCAAAGCCTCTGACTTCAAGCTCGGCCTGCAGTTCGAGGTTGGCCAGGCTGGCGGTGAAGTCGCGCAGTGAGGCGGTCTCATTCTCCAGGTTGGCGGTCAGCGAGCCAGCCAGCTCGGCGGTGACGGATTTGCCGCCCAGGGGTTCGCCCTGCATGTCAAAAGTGGCTTCAAGGCCGGACATCACAAACTCGTTGAGTGCCTGGTCGGCAGAGAGCTGAGTGCTGACGCGGCCATCCACCGCAAGCTGTGGCTGGGAGGTTTCGACACGGAAGCGGACATCCAGCGGGAACTCAGAGCCGAGCGTGATATTGCTGGCGGTCAGGGTGAAGTCTTCCAGGGTAACGGACTGACCGGTGCTCAGGTCGTTGTAGTGGACGCGGGCATCGCTGATTTCCACGTTCTCGACGTTGAAGTTCAGGGTCCCGCCACCGCTTTCGTCGGAGGCCTGCTCATCCGTCCGGGGCTGGGCGGGTTCGGGGGTCGCTGCTGCCGGGTCATCCGCTGCCTGGCCTTCCACGGGCTCCGGCATGATGTGGGTCCAGTTGCCTTCGCCCTGCTCGTTGACGGCCAGCCGGGCATCCAGGCCGGTCAGGGCGAACGTACGCACCTGTGGTGACATCCGGAGCAGCGACCAGAAGTCGATCTTGGCGACCAGTTGCTCCAGCGCAACAAACGGCTCACCATCCAGAGTGGCTTCCACCTGGTTCAGTTCCAGACCCAGCGGGATGAACGACCAGCCAATGTCGCCTTCCAGTTGCAGGTCGAGGTTGGTGTTTTTCTCGACCACCGCCTCGATATGGGGTTTGTAGTCATTCGGGTTGATCACGGCCACCGCGATCGCAACCGCTGCCACTGCCAATACGATGAGGGCGATGACGGCATAGAGCGCATAGCGAACAACTTTCATGGCAAGTTCCTTTTCTTCCCGGCTGGGAGGTTGTCTGCTGAATTACGAGCGAATTACCCAAAGGATAACGCAGGGTTAGCAAATTAACAGCGCAGGAATATGACAATGCGTTAGTCTTGGGTCAAAATACACCCCGTCAAAAACCGGAGGCTTTCTCCGGCATGCGCGCATAATCACAAGAAAAGGAGTCGGTTGTGGCAATAACTGTATCGATTGAACTGAGCCGGGAGCTTGAAATTCCGGCGGGATACGACGAAGTGTTCGATCTTCTGGCGGATGTTCCCCGTTCGGTCAGCCACTTCCCGAAAGTCGACCGGCTGGTAGACCTGGGCGGTAATGCCTACCGCTGGGAAATGGAAAAAGTGGGCGTCGACAAGCATGCCATCCAGACCGTGTATGCCTGCACCTATCATGCCGACAAGGCGGCCGGCACCATCACCTGGCAGCCGGTAAAAGGCGAAGGTAACGCCGAAGTCAGCGGTGCCTGGACGATCCGGGCGCTGAGTGACAGCGCCACCAATGTGCGTTTCCAGACCAGTGCCCGGCTGACGGTGCCCCTGCCCAGCCTGCTCAAGCTCGCCATCAGCCCTGTTATCAAGCATGAATTCAATGGTCTTGTAGACACTTACATGAACAACCTGAAAAACGCTCTCTGAACTCTCTGGCTGGCCGTTCAGGCAGCGCGACTCCGGCGGTGTTAACAGGTATAATCCGCAGATGTAATGTACAACACAGCAAGCCAGTTTTTACTACGGAGTCTCCATGGCCGAACGTAAGGCTCGGGTAGAGCGTAATACCCTTGAAACCCAGATCACCGTTGAGATCAATCTCGACGGTACCGGCAAAGCCAGGTTTGATACCGGTGTGCCTTTCCTTGAGCACATGATGGATCAGATTGCCCGCCACGGCCTGATAGATCTGGATATTACCAGCAAGGGCGACCTCCACATCGATGATCACCACTCGGTGGAGGACATTGGCATTACCCTGGGCCAGGCATTCAGGCAGGCCGTGGGTGACAAGAAAGGCATCCGTCGTTACGGCCATTCCTATGTGCCGATGGATGAGGCCTTGTCCCGCGTGGCGCTGGATCTTTCCGGCCGTCCCGGCCTGTGCATGGACGTACCCTTTACCCGCGCGAGCGTGGGGGGCTTTGACGTCGACCTGTTTGAAGAGTTCTTCCACGGTTTTGTCAACCATTCCATGGTGACGCTGCACATCGATAATCTCAAAGGCAAGAACACCCATCACCAGATCGAAACCGTGTTCAAGGCGTTTGGCCGGGCTCTGCGTATGGCCATCGAACTGGATGACCGGATGGCCGGAGTGTCTCCGTCAACCAAAGGCAGCCTGTAACCCGCCACCCGAGGATCACCGCTAAATGAAGACGGTCGCCATTATCGACTACGGTATGGGCAATCTGCACTCTGCCCGTAAAGCCGTGGAGCATGTTGCCCCAAACTGTACCGTGCTGGTTACCGGCAATGCCGACAGAATCCGTGAGGCCGACCGGGTTATTCTGCCGGGGGTGGGTGCGATTCGGGACTGCATGGCCGAGATGGAGCGCTCGGGCGTGGTGGAGCTGGTCAGGGAAGTGTCCCGTGACCGGCCCTTCCTGGGCATCTGTGTCGGTATGCAGGCGTTAATGGCCAGCAGTGAAGAAAACGGCGGAGTAAAAGGCCTTGGCCTGTTCCCCTCCGACGTGCGCTACTTTGGTGATCACCTGAGCGAAGGCGGTCAGCGCCTGAAAGTGCCCCATATGGGCTGGAACCAGGTTTATCAGGTAGCAGACCATCCGCTCTGGCACCGAATCCTGAATGGCGACCGCTTCTACTTTGTACACAGCTACTACGCTGAAGCCGAAGGCAATGCCGAGATGGCTGGCCGCACCTGTTATGGTGTGGATCTGGCCGCGGCTGTGGCTCGCGACAACATCTTTGCAGTGCAGTTCCACCCGGAGAAAAGCGCCCGGGCGGGGTTGCAGCTGCTGCAAAATTTTACGGACTGGACTGGAAAATGTTGATCATCCCCGCAATCGATCTGAAAGACGGAAAATGCGTAAGGCTGCGCCAGGGCCGCATGGAAGACTCCACCATTTTTGGTGAAGACCCGGTAGAGATAGCTACCCGGTGGGTTGAGGCCGGCGCCCGTCGTCTGCACCTGGTTGACCTGAACGGGGCCTTTGCCGGGGAGCCGGTAAACGGCGGGATTGTAAAAGCCATTGCCGAGAAACATCCGGAGCTGCCGATACAGATCGGTGGCGGTATCCGCTCTCCGGAAACCATCGAAGCGTATCTCACCGCAGGCGTGCAGTGGGTCATTATCGGCACCAAGGCGGTCAAGGAGCCGGAGTTTGTCACCAGGATGTGCCGGGAATTTCCCGGCCATATCATCGTGGGGCTGGACGCCAGAGACGGCCGGGTTGCAACGGATGGCTGGGCCGAAGTCTCTGATGTGATGGCTGTGGATCTGGCTCGCCGGTTTGCCGATGATGGCGTGGACTCCATTGTCTATACCGACATTGCCCGTGACGGCATGATGCAGGGTGTGAATGTCGAGGCTACCGCCAGGCTTGCCGAAGAAGGTGGTATCCCGGTGATCGCCTCCGGTGGCGTGACCAACATGGACGACCTCAGGCGTCTGGCTAAGGTTGCCGACAAGGGCGTGATCGGGGCCATTACCGGCCGGGCGATATACGAAGGCACGCTTGATGTGGCTGAAGCGCAGGCCTATTGCGACACGCTCAGGAGCGGAGGATAACGACCATGGGATTGGCAAAACGCATTATTCCCTGCCTGGACGTGGATAAAGGCCGGGTGGTCAAAGGTGTTAACTTTGTTGGCATCCGGGATGCCGGTGATCCGGTAGAGGTTGCCCGTCGGTACAACGAGCAGGGTGCAGACGAGATTACCTTTCTCGATATTACCGCCAGCCACGAAAGCCGCGAGACCACATACGAAACCGTAGAACGGATGGCGGCAGAAGTCTTCATCCCGCTGACGGTTGGCGGTGGCGTACGTACTGTGGATGACATCCGGAAACTGCTCAATGCCGGCGCTGACAAGGTCTCAATCAATACCGCAGCCGTGTTCAATCCGGAGTTTGTGCGGGAGGCCGCCGACCGTTTTGGCAGCCAGTGCATTGTGGTTGCCATTGATGCCAAGCAGGTTAGTGCTGAGGGTGAAGAGCCCCGCTGGGAAATCTTTACCCATGGCGGTCGTAAGGCAACGGGCCTGGACGCGGTGGAATGGGCCCGGAAAATGGTCGAGCTCGGAGCCGGCGAACTGCTGCTGACCAGCATGGACCGGGATGGCACGAAGATCGGTTTTGACCTTGGCCTGACCCGAGCGGTGAGTGATGCGGTAACGGTTCCGGTGATCGCGTCCGGCGGTGTGGGCGAGCTTCAGCATCTGGCTGACGGCGTCACCAAAGGGGGTGCCGATGCGGTACTGGCGGCCTCCATCTTCCATTTCGGCCAGCACACCATTCCCGAAGCCAAGGCGTTTATGAAAGCTCAGGGCATCGAAGTCCGTGAATGAGAGAATGTCCGTCGCACCTTGCGGATGAAGAATTAGCTGCTAGATTCAAAGGAGTATCTAATCTGAATCGTTAACAGGGAGGATCTATGCGGCTCAACAAACTGTATACGCCGGTGAGGGTGGTCAGCTTTATCGTGCTGGCCCTCATGGCAAGTGCCATTATCTACGCATTTTCCATCTCGGTCCTCTATTGGGCTGGCATCGGCGTATAGGTGGGCCGGCTATGACGAATCGACAATCCCGAATCTTCGCCGTAGCCTCAACGGCTCTGGCAGCACTGCTTTTTCTCATCCTTACGGTGGACAGCCACCGGCAGTTTCCGGAGCTGACCCACTCCCAGAACATTACACCGGAAGTAACCCACGGCAAGGATGTCTGGCACAAGTATAACTGTATTAACTGTCATACCCTCTTTGGCGAGGGTGCCTACTACGCCCCGGACCTGACCAAAATCACCGATCACCGCAGCGATCCCTATCTTCAGGCGTACATGAGAGATCCGGGCCGTTTCTACGATGAAGAGAAACACCGGCGCCTGATGCCAAGACAGGATCTCAGCGAGAAGGAAATAACCGACCTTATCGAGTTTCTGAAGTGGGTGGCCAACGTGGATAACCAGGGTTGGCCCCCCAGGCCGATACTGGTAACCGGAGGCTTCGTAACGCCGGTCACGGCTGGCACCGCCCAGGGGGATGAGCCTCAGGGGGTTACCCCGGTTGATGCAGATGACGATCCCCGGGCCAAAGGCCAGAATCTGTTCCGAACCGTTACTCCGTCCTGTAACGCCTGCCACTCTACCCAGCCTGGCGCGGATATGGCGGGCCCCTCACTGGCTGGCGTGCTGACCCGTGCTGAGGCAACGGTCAATTCCGCTGAGTATCAGGGAAGTGCGACCACGGCAGAAGAGTACCTGCGGGAATCCATCCTGGAGCCCAATGCTCACCTGGTGCCGGGTGCCATGTACTCTGCCGGCGGTACCTCCTTTATGCCCGTGTATGAAGACTCGCTGTCTGCCGAGCAGGTGGATCAGCTGGTCGATTACCTCGCCACACTCAAATAAGAATCCGGGAGCCTTGCCGAGTTCCGGCAGGAGTTCCGACAACAGGGAGAACAGCAAATGCGGTATCAATCGCAATCGGTTGCCTACTGGTATTTTGCGGTCGCCATGGTGCTTTTTGGCCTGCAACTGGTGTTTGGCCTGCTTTCCGCCTCCAAGTATCTGGGGCCGGACCCACTCCTTTACATACTGCCTTTCGATGTTACCAAGGTTATCCATACCAACTTGCTGATTGTCTGGGTGCTCACCGGCTTTATGGGGGCGACCTACTGGATGATTCCCGACGAGTCCCGTACCGAACTGCACAGCGTAAAGCTGGCGTATATCCAGCTTGTCCTGTGGTCGGTGATGGGCGTGACGGCCATTATCGGTTATCTGTTCCGCTACGGCACCGGCAACAAGCTGCTGGAACAACCCCTGCCGCACAAGATCGTGATGGTGATCTGTTTCCTGATTTTTCTGTACAACATCGGCATGACCATCAAAAAGTCGGGGCGCTTTACCACGACGGAAGGTGTTCTTGTACTGGGGCTGGTCAGTTCGGCGGTCCTGTTTGTGCCGGCACTGCTGTACTACGAGAATTACACCGTCTCGATCTTCTACCGCTGGTGGACCATCCACCTCTGGGTTGAGGGTGTCTGGATGATGATCATGGGTGCGTTCCTGGCCTACCTGCTGATCCGCCTTTCGGGCGCTGACCGGGAAGTGATGGAAAAGTGGCTCTATGTGATTGTCGGGCTCGTGTTTATTGCCGGTATTCTGGGTACGGCTCACCATTACTATTGGGTGGGTGTGCCTCAGTACTGGCTGCCCATTGGCGGTTTTTTTAGCGCCCTGGAGCCTGCCGCGCTGGTGGGTATGGCCATTTACGCCTACGCTGCAATCCGCCGCTCCGGCCTGGCGCATCCTAATTCGCTGGCTTTGCACTGGACCGTTGGCAGTGCGGTGTTCGCGCTGTTTGGCGCAGGCCTGCTGGGCCTTGCCCATACCTGGCCGGCGATCAATAAATGGACTCATGGTACCCTGATTACCGCCATGCACGGGCATGCCGCGTTTTATGGTGCTTACGTGATGATTGTGCTGGCAATGATTACTTACATCCTGCCGCAGATGTGCCCCGGGCGCAGCGAGCGAGGCGGTACCCTTGGCTTCTGGGCCTACTGGATGCAGCTGGGTGGCATGTTTGGCATGACCCTGTCGTTCGCCACGGCAGGGATTGGCCAGGTTTATCTGGAGCGGGTTATGGGGATGGGCTACCTTGATGCCCAGCTCAAGATCCAGGTGCATTTCCTGATGCTGGTGGCCACCGCATCGCTTTTCACCTGCGGTGTTGCGCTCTTTATCTACGATTTCTTCCGCTATCGCCCTGTGCTGGAGGTGGCGGCGCAGGGGGATGAACGCCATGCCGCCACAACCCGCTCAACGGGGAGTCCGGGCTGAACATGTCGGCGGATGAGCCCTGCAAGCCAGACCCGGTCCTGAGCGCGGAGGAACCATTTTATCTGGCCTCCGGTAACGAGGTGGCGATCTTTGAACAGTGCCATGCCCGTAACATGGCGGTGATGCTCAAGGGGCCCACCGGGTGTGGCAAGACCCGCCTGGTGGAGTATATGGCGTGGCGGCTGCAGCGGCCGCTCGTTACCATTCCCTGCCACGACGACCTCACCGCCAGTGATCTGGTGGGGCGCTACCTGATCCGGCACGACGGCACAGTGTGGCAGGATGGCCCATTGACCCGGGCTGTGCGGCAGGGCGCCATCTGTTATCTGGATGAAGTGGTGGAGGCCCGTCAGGACACCATCGTGATCCTGCACGCGCTGACCGACCACCGGCGTATCCTGCCGATCGACAAGACCGGCGAGAGTGTCCGGGCCGCCGCCGGGTTTCAGTTGGTGGTCTCCTACAATCCGGGTTACCAGCGAATGCTCAAAGACCTCAAGCCCAGTACCCGTCAGCGTTTTGTGGCCATGGATCTGGACTTCCCGGTGCCGGAGCAGGAAGCCAGCATTGTTGCCCAGGAAAGCGGCATTGATGCACCTACGGCCCGCGCCCTGGTGGAGTTAGCGGTCCGTATCCGGGGGCTGCGGGACCGGGGGCTGGCGGAAGTGCCCAGTACGCGATTGCTGATTGCGACGGCAGGGCTTGTCGGCAACGGTATCCCAGTGCGGGATGCCTGTTACGCCGGGCTGATCTCGCCGCTGTCTGACGACGCGTCTCTGGTGGGCGCCATGCAGGACCTGGTTAACGCCACCTTCGTCTGAGCGCGACAAGCCATCACCAGGAGACCTTATGTCCGAGCCCGAAGAGGTCCTCACGGATGTTGCCCGGCATGCGACAATCTTCGTCCGGGACCTTTGGCGGCGGCACAGCAAGCCCACCGACGCAGCAACCACGACCCTGAGCGATGTGGCAGCGCGTCTGGATCTGCTGATCACCGCCGTATTTGGCGAAGGCTACGCCTTGCGTGCCGCCCAGCCACCCGCCCACGCCACCATGTTGTCCATCCTCTTCCGGCACGATCGCAAACCGCGACTTAGCCGGCCGGTACCCGCCAATAACGGTGTTTCTGTCTGGTTGCCGCCAGATCTCGGCATTGCAGATCCGCAGGAGGCGACCGCGCGCTATCGCATAATGGCACTACAGCAGGTGCTTCGGGCCCGACGACAGGGCGCCGGCCAGCCCTGGCAAAAGCTGTCGCCGCTGGAGTCAGATGTTTTCCTGCTGCTCGAAGCCTATGCGGCTGATCAGGCGCTGGCTGAGTTGTTGCCCGGGTTAGTGCCGGAGCTGCAGGCGCTGCGGGCTCACTGTCTGTTGTCGCGGCCCCCCATCGCCGGTTTTCCCCGGATCAGGCAGCCGCTTGAGCAGATGGTGCGTTCGCTGTTGGCGATGCCGGTTGGCGCGGATCACCCCAGGCTGCCGCTAACCGAAGGTGCGGAGCATTCGTTTGGTCTGGTAAATCAGGTGATCCGGGATTGGCGACTGCTGGCAGAAGGCGATGCCGTGGGGCACCTGGGGCCTCGCCCTCTGTATCGGGATTGGTGGACGGGTGACTTTCTGCCGCCACCCGACCCGAAAGAAAGCCTGGACTCCACCGCCACCGACGAGAATTCACCGGATGAGCTGCCGCCGAGAAGCGGACGTCTGCCACGGCGTCCGGAGGAGCGAAAGCCCACTGAGGAAGAGAAGCGTGAGGAGAGCGAGGATGGTATCTGGATGATCCAGCCTGAAGACTCGCACCCCCATGCGGAAGATCCGATGGGATTGCAGCGCCCGGTAGACCGGGATGATGAAACCAGCGCCGATGAGTACGGCGATCTGATGTCAGAGCTTTCCGAGGCCAGGCTGGTGTCTACCCCCGGACGCCCAAAGGAGGTGTTGCTGTCGGACGATCCGCCCGATGCCCGGGCCAGGCAGGAGCTGAAGGCTGCGATTGAAGAGGGGGTGGGGTTCTGCTATCCCGAGTGGGACTACCGCAGCCAGACCTATCGTGAACCGGGCGCGACGGTGAGGCTGCTGTCGTCGAGCCATGGCTCCCAG
>Ga0209075_1000444_pt1 | contig 39864 bp, 36 predicted proteins | sample Stecom2011_FD_187523 | JGI IMG/M metagenome (GOLD analysis project Ga0209075, IMG submission 187523) | Agricultural soil microbial communities from Utah to study Nitrogen management - Steer compost 2011 (SPAdes) (version 2) | ecosystem: Environmental > Terrestrial > Soil > Agricultural land...
CTTGGTGGCCAAATATTCCGTGTTGACATCAATAAAGAAAATACCGGTACCGGCACTTTAGTGAATCGGGTAGAGCGCATTGCCTCCTTGGGCACGGCGGAAAGCAGCGGTATCGCTAACCATCGTCGTTTCTTTAGCGCGCCATCTGTAGCTTTAGGGCTGCGTAATGGCAGCAAAGTGATGCAAGTGGCAATAGGCTCAGGTTATCGTGCCGGTCCCTTGTCAGAGGACACCCAAGACCGCATTTTTGCTTTTGATGACGTGGGCGCCCTTGGTGCTGCATCGGCTAGCTATACGGCAGACACTAGCGGGGTCTATCCGATTAAAGAGGGTGCGCTAGTTGATGTGACCAGTAACGCTAACCCTGCGAGCTCTCTGTTCAATGGTAAATATGGCTGGTACTTCAACCTAGATAAAAGCATCGGCGAAAAAGTTTTAGCCAAGGCCGCTATCATTCAGGGCAGTGTGCTGATGACCAGCTTTAACAACGAATCACTACCAGGCCAGGATAAGTGTAATACCGTTGCAGGTAGTGCTCGCTTCTACTCGATCGCACTGGGGGATGGCAGGCCTACCCACAAAGATAAAGAGAACAGCAGTAGTCATGTGGACCGCTATACCACCCTTAACGTCCCTGGTATTCCACCAGAGCCACAGGTATTGCTCGGCGCCATGAGCGGCACTGCGGGTGAAGGTGAAGGCGGTGAGGAAGGCGAGTGCCCACCAGGAGAGGAGTGTGATCCTTGTGAGGGGCGCGCTGATGCAGCGTTGACCGGTATCATTGGTACCAACGTGGTATCGCTTGGGCCACTACAGGGTTGTGGATTCCGCAAGACCCGCTGGTATGAAACCGATAGCACTGACGCCGAGCAGATTTTCACTGAGGAAGGTGCTGAGCGCTAAGCTAAAACCAACGGGGCCTGACCGGCTCCGTTGGCTTTTCTATTAACTTAACTCTAGCGGCTACTGTGGTGACTGCTGGAGGTCGATAACCAAGGTGGTTGGTGATGCAATACAGACGTTTTTCTCGGGGTTTTAGCTTGGTGGAGTTGATGATCACCTTGGTGATTGTTGCCATTATTGCCGCGATCGCTTATCCGGCTTATACCGCACAAGTGCAGGGGACACGCCAGTCGGCTATGCAGGGCGACATGATGTCGTTTGCGGCTACCTTGGAAAACTATCGAGCGCAAAACTTTTCTTATGATGGTGCAGACGCGTTGCCGACGCCCAGTAATGACTTTTATACGGTGACGTTAGATGTGGCGGCTAATAATCGCAGCTATGTGATATTAGCCACGCCCATTGGCAGCATGGTGGGTACTGGTGCCATGGGGTTAAATGAACGCGGCGGCAACTGTTTGCTGAAAAGCAACGATAGTTCCTGCACGGTGGGTACTGACCCTGGTTGGAAAAAGTAAGCCGCTTTAATGTTATCGCCATCTACTTCAACAGCTGGGTGGATGGCGCTCACTGCGTAACTTTCCTATCCAGCTAACGATAACCTTTTGTCCTTGATCACCACGACACAGCATAAAATGGCCGTTTTGATAGTAAACCGTGCCGCGAACATCTAGCCGCAGGTGGGGTTGGTTGCGAAAGCTGCGCCAGAGGACTTGTGTCTCTGGGCCAAAATCAAGATGGGCTATTTCCCGATCATCACTGTCCCAGATGCCATTGTTGTTGTAGTCCAAAATAGCGCTAAGGCCATTAGTGCTGCCAAACTTTCTGCAGTCGCTGCCGCGGGCACAAATCAGTACAGGTGCCTTACCGACGGCTTCGCTACGAGCAAGCCTGATTAAGCCGATGATTTGGTTGCTATTGGCAGCCAACTGATTGCGCGAGATCACTGTTCGCCAGCTGCCCGCGCTAAAGCCAATAAGCGTGGCTAAAATAGTGAGACTGATGAGTAGCTCGATTAGGGTGACACCGTGCTGTCTATCCATGACAAAACCTCCAGCCCAGACTTTATTCCACTCTCTCTGGGTAGAGATGCCGTTAGAATCCTTAGCTTAAGTCAGTAGATGTGGGGAATTTCCATTGGAAGATGTGCTCGTTATTGGGGCGGGAATTGCCGGCATGTTGTCGGCGCTTGAACTACACGACCGTGGTCACTCTGTGCGCTTACTCGATGCTGGATTGACGCGCCCACCCGCCTCGTGGGCGGCCGGCGGCATCCTCTCTCCTTTGTTTCCTTGGCGTTACCCCACGGCACTGTTGCCTCTTGCACGTCATGCTCGACGTGATTACGGACAGTGGCGTACGCGTATCCTTGCGGCCGGCGGAATTGATATTGAGCTAAGCGATGGCGGCATGGTGGTGTTGACCAGTACGGAGCAGCAACTGGCTGGTGACTGGGGCGCGGCGAATGGCGTTGCGGTAAAGGCGGGTACAGCGTCGCACTGGATGCCGTGGCTAGCCGAACAACCCGCTGTGTTTTTGCCTCAAGTTGCGCGGTTGCGTAATCCTCGAGTACTGAAGGGCTTGTCTCGGTTAATACAGCAAAGCCCTGTACAGCGCCTGCAGGGCCAGGTTGAAGCGATACAAAGCTCGGCTTCTGGTGTGCGCTTACAAACCTCGTTGGGGCCTTTGCTCGCCGATCAAGTGTTGATTGCTGCGGGTGCTTGGAGTCAGAGTTTATCGCCGCTGCTGGCATCACTGATTTACCCAGTAAAAGGGCAAATGTTGTTGTATCAACCGCCTGAGCCTTTTCCGGGACAGGTGTTGCTGGCGGAGCAGGGCTATCTGGTGCCGCGTGAGGATGGGCGATTGCTGGTGGGCTCTACTGGTGAGCCACAACAGTGGGATGGTCGGCCTACTGAGACGGCGTATCGGCAGCTGCATGAGGTGGCGGGGCAGTTGTGGCCTGTGCTGAGTCAGCTACAACCGATTGCTCAGTGGAGTGGCATTCGCCCGGGTAATAAGTCGCCATTGCCTGTCATCGGTTGCTTGCCTGATCACCATGGGCGGGTGTGGCTAAACATCGGTCACTTTCGCAATGGCTTGGTTTGCGCGCCGGCCAGTGCGCGCTTGATTGCCGAGCTTATCAGTGGGCAGGCAACATTTTGTGATCCGCAGCCTTACTCGCTTTCTTCTTGTTCTTCTTCATCGTTACTTTGATCTAGCGACAGCTTTTGCAGGCGGTAGCGCAGTGAGCGAAAGGTCATGCCTAAGCGTTTTGCGGCGGCGGTGCGGTTCCAGTGAGTCGCATCAAGGGCACGCAGTAATTCGGCGCGCTCTATCTCTTGCAGGAAATCTTCTAAGGGCACCCCTGCTGGGCGACTGGGCATTGAAGTGCTGGCGGCGCCCTGCGGATCATTAGGCTCCACCGCAAAGCTAGGCTCGCTGTCTGGTAATTGCAGGTGTGCGGTATCAATCTGGCGGCCATCGGACAGCGTTAGCGCACGCTCAAGAATATTTTCTAGCTCACGCACGTTGCCGGGAAAGGAATAACTTTTTAAGGCCTGCCAAGCATGGTCACTGAGCTGCGGTAGCGGCAGGTTCCACTGCTGGCAAAGACGCTGCAGGATATGTTTGCTGAGCATAGGAATATCATCAGCCCGTTCACGCAGTGACGGTGCGCGAGTCTCAATAACGTTCAGGCGATAATAAAGATCTTGTCGAAAACGGCCTGCCGCTACTTCTTCAGTGAGATTTTTATGGGTGGCGCAGAGTAGCCGAATGTTGACCGGAAATTCGCGCGATTCACCCACCGGGCGCACCGACTTTTCTTGAATGGCGCGTAGTAGCTTTACCTGCATGTGTAGCGGCAGGTCGGCGACTTCATCAAGAAACAAGGTGCCACCATCGGACTCACGGAACAGTCCCTTACGGTCCTCGTAAGCGCCGGTAAAGCTGCCTTTGCGATGACCAAAGAACTCGCTTTCCATCAGCTCCGAAGGAATGGCGCCACAGTTCACCGCAATAAAAGGTTTTTCTCGGCGTGGGCCAGTGCCGTGAATAAGCCGTGCGATACGCTCCTTACCGCTGCCAGATTCACCGGCGATATAAATCGGTGCCTGACTGCGAGCCAGTTTGCCGATCTGCTCACGCAGTGCCTGCATGCTGGGGTGGTCGCCAATTAATTGCTCAGTGGATTCTTCAGCAGGCCCTTGGCGACGGATTTCCAAGCCGTCATCAATCAGCTGGCGCAGGCGATCCAAGGTGACCGGCTTAGCAATAAAGTCGAACGCGCCTTCTTTCATCGCCTTGGTGGCGGTGGTCATGCTGCCGTGGGCAGTAATCATGGCGATTGGCATATCGGGGTAACGCTGGCAGGCATGGCGCACCAGGTCAATGCCGTCACCGTCGGGTAGGTTCATATCGGTCAGGCACAAATCAAAAGTGCTGTCGGTTAAGGCGCGATAGGCGTCGCCCAGCGTGCCAACAGCCTGTGCTTCTAGTTTCATCCGGCCAAGGGTAATAACCAGCAGTTCACGTAGATCTGCTTCATCATCGACCACGAGCACGCGTTGGGTGGTTTGAGTCATGTTATGCCTTACTGAAAGACGCGATCAGGATGAGCAAAGGTTATCACAAAGCTTGTCCCTGACGCGGTTTCCTCCAGTTCGAGCTGTGCTTGATTGGCTTCGCATAGCTCGCGGCAGACGAACAAGCCAAGGCCAGTACCTTGTCGCGAGGTGGTAAAAAAGGGTTCAAATAAATGCGGCTGTGCTTCCGCCGGAATACCTGGGCCGGTATCAGCAATTTTTAGCCAAGGCAGGCCGGAGTCTTGTTGTTGGCCGGCGCTAAGGACCACTTGAACGGCCTCATCACTATGATGGAAGGCATTGCCGATCAGGTTGTTTAGCACCTGCTCAAGCTGGCCTAAGTCGAATCGAATTTGCAGTGTGGTCGGAATGTTGACTTGCAGCCTTTGCGCATCGATGTTTTCTTGTTCTCGCCAGAGTGCGCAAACACGCTCAATAAACTCGGCTAGAACAATACGTTCTGCCGCGCCAGCTTGGCGGCGCGAGAGGCTGAGTACGTCATCAATAATGCCATTCATACGCACTACGTTGGCGGAAATAATAGCCAGTAAGCGGCGATCACCTTCCTCTAGCTCAGCTTCTGCTAATAAGTCGCTGGCATGGTTAATGGCGGAAAGTGGGTTGCGTATTTCATGGGCAATAGTGGCGGACATCCGCCCCAGCGAAGCCAATTTAAGTTGCTGCGCTTCTTGTGCCAGTTGGCGCTGATCCTCAAGAAAAGCCAAGGTCAAAGGCTGTTCTTCATGGTCAAGCAAGGCGAAGCGCACTAGCACGGTGGCGCCACCGGCGATCAACTGAATGGCAGGGCGATGCTGCACGGGGTTGTTCTGCCACTGGCGTAGCAGGGCAGTGAGCGAGGGCGGTAAGGTGCTATTGATGAGGGTGCTGTGCCCAGACAGCATCACAATTTCAGCTGCTTTATTAGCCTGAACAATACGCTGGCTATGATCGAACACGATGATACCGGTGCGCATTCGCTGAATGATTTGCCAGTTCAGCTCCTCTAGCTGAGCAATCGCTTTATGGCGGGTTTCAGCCAGAGCCTCGCTTCGCTCTAAGCGCTGAGCGATTAAATGAATAATGATTGAGGTGGCAAAAAAGGCAAAGCCGAGCATGGCAGACTCGGTCAGGTGCCAAGGGTTACCTTGATGCAGCTGAATGGAAAACCAGAACTGCTCGAACATCATCGCAAGGCTGGCCAGTGCTGCTACCAGCAGGCCGCCACGGCCGGGCAGTAAAATACTGGCAGCGGCGACGGTGACCATAAGCAGCACCGACAGCGTGCTCTTGGTGCCGCCGCTGGCGTGGATAAGCAAGGTCAGTAACAGCACATCGACCAAAATGGGCAGCAAGGATGACCACTGTGGAAAGCGTTGCCGCAGCGGCGCCATTAAGGCGGTGGAAAGTAAGGTGATTAGTACGTACAGCAGTGCCGTAGCGATAAACAAGCTGGGCTGGCTACTGCTGGTTAAGACGCTATCAGGAACGAGATAAAATACCGCCACCAAAGAAAGGGCGAGAATAATACGGTAGGCCGCATAGACCCGCGCAGGGGTCCATAAAATATTCGCTTCAATCATGGTGCTTTTCTAACCAGCGCTGGCGATGCTCCTCGCTGCAAAAGTGATGCTTATTTTGCTGTAGCGCCAGTGCTTCTGGGGTATGGACCTCGCACCACTCACAGCGCACCATCTTTTGGTTGCTGTTAGGCGGGGATGCAGGTGGTATTTTGCGTGTTGGTGACAGTAGTGTCTGCCGTAATATGCGCCAAACTAGCCACACCAGTACGGCAAGAAACAATAATCGCATAAGACCCATTGGTTTTCTCCTTGCCAGTGTGTTCTGGGCAGCAGTGTGTTCTAGAGTACAATATTTGCCAGCGTACAATCGCCAGAGCGGTAAAGAAATAACAACTGGAGTATCAGCATGCGAATTGTAATTGCCCAGCGTAATTTTCATGTGGGCGACATCGAGGGTAATAGCCAGCAGGTAATTGCCGCCTGTGCTGAGGCCCAGCGTTTGCTTAATGCTGATTTGGTGGTGTTTCCAGAGCTGTGTCTAACCGGCTACCCGCCAGAAGATTTGTTATTACGGCCGAGCCTCAACACCCGCATTGAAGATGCTTTGGCGGAAATTGCCGCGGCAATATCGGTGCCCATAGTGCTTGGCTACCCCGGGGTGCGAAATGGCCGTCGCTATAATGTTGCTGGGCTGTTGCGTCCGAATGAGAGTCGGCCAGGACAAGAGTATTTCAAGCAGTGTTTGCCAAACTTTCGTGTGTTTGATGAAAAGCGTTACTTCCACAGCGGTGATCAAGCACTGGTGGTAGAGGTGGATGGGCTCCGTATCGGCCTAACCATTTGTGAAGATATTTGGCATGTTGATCCCACCGCTGCCGCCCAAGCGGCAGGGGCGCAGTTATTGATTAACTTGAATGCGTCACCCTTTCGTCGGGACAAACATGAAGAGCGCCTAGAGCAAGTTTGTACCCGCGCTAAAGAAACTGGCTTGCCAGTGATTTATTGCAACTTGGTCGGTGGTCAGGATGAGCTGGTCTTCGATGGTGGCTCTTTTGCGGTCAGCGCGGTTGGCGAAGTAGTTGTGCAGGGTGGCTTTTTTGAACAGGCATTGATTCCTGTCGATGTTCAGCTGGTTGATGGCCAAGTGTTTTTGCAGGGTGAAAAACTGGCAGTACCAGATCAACTTGAGAGCATTTATCAGGCGCTGGTGTTGGCGACCCGTGACTATGTTGAGAAGAACGGTTTTCGCGGTGCCTTGCTTGGCTTGTCCGGAGGCATCGATTCCGCCATGGCGCTCATGGTGGCAGTGGATGCACTGGGCGCCGAGCGAGTGAACGCGGTGATGATGCCGTTTCGTTACACCTCGGAAATGAGTTTAGAGGATGCAGCGGAGCAGGCGAAAACCCTTGGTGTTGGTTATCAGGTGTTGCCGATTGAAGCTGCAGTGGATGCTTTTTTAAATACTCTTAGCGAGCCCTTCGCCGGATTGCCGACAGACACTACCGAAGAAAATTTGCAGGCCCGTTGCCGTGGTGTGCTGCTGATGGCGCTATCTAATAAAACTGGCCAGCTGGTGCTGACCACGGGTAATAAAAGTGAAGTTGCGGTGGGGTACTCCACCTTATATGGCGATATGGCGGGCGGCTTTGATGTGCTCAAAGACGTGCCAAAGAGCTGGGTTTATCGGTTGGCAGAATACCGTAACCAAAAAGCCGGGCAGGATGTAATTCCCCGTCGTGTCATTGATCGACCACCGTCAGCCGAGCTGGCGCCGGATCAAACCGATCAGGATTCACTGCCAGATTATGATTTGCTCGATGCGATTTTAGAGCTCTATGTCGAGCAAGATTACAGTGCTGAAGCAGTCATTCGTGCCGGCTATGAGCGCGATATGGTCTATCGTATTGTGCGCATGGTCGACCGTAACGAATATAAGCGGCAGCAGGCCCCCACGGGGCCGCGTGTGACGCGCCGCGCCTTTGGTAAGGATCGACGCTATCCCATCACTAATGGTTGGCGGCCAGGGGATTAACAGCGGCTAGGCTGTGCGCGCTTCGATAACTCGTACAAAAGGGTTGCCGCGACTTTGTGGAATGGGCAGCAGGTCGTAGTAGTCAGAGGGATTGTGTACCACTGCTTCACTAAAACCATGGCCAAGAAAGCAATCGATAGCCTGTTGGTCGCTGCCAAAATGAAAGCTGACCTGACTGCGAGACACACCGCTCAACATACCGCCTAGTACCTTCATGGTGCGCTGCAGTGGGTGGTCATCGAACAGCGGGTAGTTGTCGGTTAAATAGGTGCCACCAGCAAAACCTGCCAGTAGTGTTTCTAAGCGTCGCCAAAAGGGTGCCAAGGTATCCAGCGAAAAATAGTTCACCAGGCCTTCAGTGATAATTAATAACGGCTGGCTGCGGTCAAAACATTTATCGACGATGTTTTCTACCGAGTCGATACCCTCCTCAGAAAAGATATTTACCGGCACCACTCGGTGTTGATCATTCAGGCTGTGTTGTGACGAAAGCAGTCGATGTTTACGTGCCGCCATATCGGGTAGGTCGGCCTCAACATAATTTAGCTCTGGATACTGCTGGCGCAAGCGATAGCCCCGTGGTGATAGACCGCAGGCTATCTCCAGTATCTGCTGCACCCCGCGCTGTTCAATAGCATTGCGTACCAAATGATCGATCAAATGATGGCGCTGCAAGAGAAATGTGCGGATGTTGCCGCCCGCCATTTTCTCGCCAATATATTCAAGCGGCGCCATGGCATGATAAAAAAAGCTGCCACGGCGAGTATGAAATGCTGGTGCGGAAAGGCCGTTGCTGTACCAGACATGGCCAGTGTAAAGCGCCGTAAAGCTGATTGATGAAGTGTCTTTAGCTGCTGCCATGGTTGACCTGTCTAGCTGAGTGGGTGTGGCTGAGGTTTAGTCAGCCTCTACTTTCTCTGCGCCAGATATTTGGCGCAGTTCATGCATCGCACGGCGAGTATCAGGGTCGCTGACATTGGCGAGCGCTTGGTTAAATTGTTCGTCGCTACCTTCTGCAGCAATGGCAAACAATGATTCTAATTGTGCTTGCTCATCCGCCGACAAGGGTGCGCTAGCTGCTGTGCTCGCTGTGGCCGTGGCCGGTGGTTTTACAGCAGGGGCGCTGGGCCAAAAAATAAAGGCAGCGGCGACCAATAGAGCGGCACCAGCACCGGCGGCTACTGGCCACCAAGACTTGCTCGGCACATCGTTTTCTTCCAGCTCACTTTCTTCTTGGCTTTCTTCTGAAGTAGAAGCTTCCGGTGCGAGGGTGCCTTCGTTGCTGAACGACTGCATAACTGTATTGAAGCTCAGGTCCTGGGCAGAGGGTTCAGGAAAGTCAGTAAAGTCAGGTAGGGGTTCTGAGGTTTTTCCTATTGGGGTGGCCGCGAGGGGCGGTTCAATTTCAATTAGTGCGCCGGCTTTTTCTAAGGCGGCTAAATATTTACGAGCACTTGCTTCATCAAGGCTTTTTTTGATGGTGACCGCTTTGCCGCTAAACAAAGAGTCTAGGCGAGCCGCATCTTCAATACGAAATAGCTGGCCGAGCTTGATCCGCACTGTGTCGCGGTCATGCCCATCTAGTACTTCGCCTCGAAAAATAATCTTATGCATAGCCAGCTCCCTCTGCTCTTTTTAGTTGGACGCTAGCATAACTATTGTCTGCAACAGCAGCGTCATTTTTCACTTTGACTAGAGTACTTCAAAAATAGGCGCCAGTGGCTGACCGGCCAGCTTTAGGGTCAGTGCGGTGTTGCCGCTATGGGGGTCACCAGGGCGCATACCCTTGATGCTTTGATCAACCCGTGCGGCCAGTGCTAGCGCTGCACCGATATTGGGCAGGCCAAGCCGCAGGGCATGGCGCTCTGCTTCGGCTGCTTTTTGCTGCGGCAGCCTTTGTGTGCTGCCATTGCCACTGGCGAAGGCTTCGAAAATACGGGCTTCACGGGCTAAAGCCCAAAGGATTTGCACCTCATCGGTGCCTTCTGAGCGTAGGCCGTCGAGGATGCGTAGGGCACGGGTGGCATCGCGGCTTAGGGCATCGGTGAGATCAAAAATGGAATAACGACTGCAGTCACCAACACTTTGCTGTACTTCCGCAATGCCGACACTTTGGCCATGAAATAGTAGTGCTAGCTTGTCTATTTCTTGGGCACAGGCAAGCAAGTTGCCTTCACTTAACTCACTTAGCAGAGCGATGGCATCCGCGTTTATTTGTAGACCTTGCTGACGACAGCGCTGCTCGATCCAGCCTGGTAAGCGAGCCGTATCCACTGGCCAAATCTCGATGAGTGCACCAACTTTGTCCACTGCGTTGACCCACTTGCTACCAACGTCACGGCGGCGATCCAGCTTGCTGGCGGTAATCAGCAGCATAATATTGTCACTAGGATTTTCCAGTAGCTGGCAGATTACGGCGCTGCCGTCTTTGTCTGGACGTTTTTCACCAAGGCGCAGCTCAAGTAATTTGCGGCCACCGAATAGACCCATGCTCTGTGCTTCATGGCGCAGCTGATGCCAGTCAAAACGTTCTACTACGGTGAAGGTTTGACGGTCATCAAACCCCTGTTGGCGAGCGCGCAGGCGTAATGCATCGCTGCACTCTCCTTGCTGAAAAGGCTCGTCACCGGCAATCAGATAGGCGGGTAGCAGCGGTTGCTGCAGATGTTTATCCAATTGCTCGGCACGAAGTTTCATCGCTTTTAATGTCCTTCATGATGAGCGGGAACAATCAGGCGCTCACTTTCGGCGGTCAGCTGCTGCATTAATAGCTCGGCGGCATCACGGCGCATGATCTCGCGGGTCAGTTGATCTTCGTCACTGGTGGCTAGCGCGTTGGTTGGGTCTACCTGATAGATCCGAGTGAGGCGTACTTCGCGTCGTTTGGTTAGTGGCGCAGATTGCTGATCAAGAAGCTGCCAATAAATTTCATAACGCAATTCAATGCCGACGGCGCGGCCCTGATTGTCGACCATCACAGTACGCTTCCACCAGCGTTCGCGGCTAAGTTGAAGAGTCATGGGTGCTGCATCGGCAACCAGCACGTTACGGTTTAACAGGGCAGATTCGATATCGTAACGCGTGCGTGCTTCCGCGCCCTTGAGACTAAGGGTGTCGAGCATTAGTGGCGTGACGGCACCACGAAACTGCCAGCCACAGGCTGACAGTGTGAGGCTTAGAAGCAAAATAAAAACACGCATTAGCCAACCACGATATTGATCAGTTTGCCTGGCACAACAATCACTTTACGCACCGTGACACCTTCAAGAAAGCGCTGCACATTGGGTGCGGCCATGGCGTGTTGTTCAATGCCACCACGATCAAGATTGGCCGGCACATCGATTTTTGCACGCAGCTTACCGTTGACCTGAACCACGAGCTCAATGGTGTCTTTTACTAGTGCGCTTTCATCCAGTGCCGGCCAAGGCTGCTCAACCACCGCGCCGCTGTGACCCAGTGTGAGCCATAAGGCATGGCCAATATGGGGCACGATCGGTGCGAGTAATAACACAGCCGTGTTGAGTGCTTCTTGGCGGGCGGCGTGATCTTGCGCGTCCGCAGGTGCCAGCCGGTTGATTTCATTGCACAGCTCCATCACCGCCGCGATCGCGGTGTTGAAGGTCAGGCGACGGCTCATGTCATCGCTAACTTTGGCAATGGTCTCATGGGTTTTGCGGCGCAGGGCGCGGGCGTCATTGCTTAAAGCATTGCTATCTAGTGCTACCGCTTTGCCTTGCTCAACGTGCTCGGTAACTAAGCGCCACAAACGTTTGAGAAAACGGTTAGCCCCTTCAACGCCCGCGTCGTTCCATTCCAGTGATTGCTCCGGCGGCGCGGCAAACATAACGAATAAACGCACAGTATCGGCGCCGTATTGTTCGATCAGTTCTTGTGGGTCGACAGTGTTGCCTTTCGACTTCGACATTTTGCTGCCGTCTTTTAACACCATGCCCTGACAGAGCAAACGCTTGAACGGCTCATCGCCTTCAACTAATCCGGCATCACGCAGCAGCTTATGGAAAAAGCGTGCATAGAGCAGATGCAAAATAGCGTGTTCGATACCACCGATGTACTGATCCACTGGCAGCCAATAGCGGGTCTTAGCCGAGTCTAGCATCATGTCGTTACTGTCGGGACTGCAGAAGCGCGCGTAGTACCAGCTCGACTCCATAAAGGTATCGAAGGTGTCGGTTTCACGGGTAGCAGGGGCATCATTAAAGGTGGTCTTCGCCCACTCGGGGTCCGCCTTAATGGGACTGGTGACGCCGTCCATGACGACATCTTCTGGCAACAGCACGGGCAGGTCCTGCGCAGCGGCCGGTGCGAGTTCGCCATTGGCCAGATTGACCATGGGAATCGGCGCGCCCCAATAGCGTTGCCGTGAGACGCCCCAGTCGCGCAGACGATAATTCACTTTGCGCGCACCTAAGTTGCGCTCGACCAGCCAGCTAGCAATCGCATCAAAAGCTTGCGCTGAAGTAAGGCCATCAAACTGCCCAGAGTTAATCAGCACGCCCTTATCGGTGAAAGCTTGCTCATCGAGATTGATTTCTTCGTCGCCAGCGGCAGTAACTGTTTGTTGAATTACCTGCTGAATAGGCAGTTGATATTGCTGAGCAAATTCAAAGTCACGCTGGTCATGAGCGGGCACAGCCATCACTGCGCCGGTGCCGTAATGCATCAACACAAAGTTGGCGACCCATACCGGAATAGGGTTGCCGGTGATGGGATGCTTGGCAAAGACACCGGTAAAGATGCCTTTTTTCTCCATGGTGGCGATGTCGGCTTCGGCTACTTTTGCTTGCAGGCAGTCATGTACAAAAGCGGCGACGTCGGCATTTTTCTCTGCTGCGTGCTTGGCTAGCGGATGCGCCGCGGCGACAGCTAAATAGCTCACCCCCATGACCGTATCCGGACGGGTGGTATACACCCGCAGCGGCTTTTCATTAGCTACAGCAAAGTCCATCTCGACCCCTTCTGAGCGGCCGATCCAGTTGCGCTGCATGGTCTTAACTTGCTCTGGCCAGCCATCTAGTTGATCAAGGTCTTTGAGCAACTCTTCAGCGTACTGGGTGATTTTGATAAACCACTGAGGAATTTCTTTTTGCTCAACGCGGCTATCGCAGCGCCAGCAACAACCATCAATGACCTGTTCGTTAGCCAGTACGGTTTGATCTTTCGGACACCAGTTCACCGTGGAAAGCTTTCGGTAAACCATGCCTTTTTCATACAGCTGGGTGAAGAACCATTGCTCCCAGCGATAGTACTCCGGCTGACAGGTAGCCAGTTCGCGGCTCCAGTCATAGGCGAAGCCAAGACGCTTAAGCTGGCCTTTCATGTACTCGATGTTTTCGTAGGTCCACTTGGCTGGCGGCACGCCATGTTTGAGCGCGGCATTTTCCGCCGGCAAGCCAAACGCATCCCAGCCCATCGGTTGCAGTACATTCTTGCCCTGCATACGCTGGTAACGGCTGATCACATCGCCGATGGTGTAGTTGCGCACATGGCCCATGTGTAAGCGCCCACTGGGGTAGGGGAACATGGCCAAGCAGTAGAATTTCTCCCGTGCGGGATCCTCTACTGCTTTAAAAGTTTGGTGGGTATCCCAATACTGCTGGGCTTCCTGTTCGATCTGCTCGGGACGATACTGTGTATCCATCGGTATACGTGGCCAACTGACAATAATAAGAAGGGACATAGGATACATGAGGAGCCTGTTAGCAGACAGGGCCAGTGGCCCGATCAGCCGCGCTCACGCAGCTGGCACTAAGCGATGAACCTAGGCGCTTCCTTGGTGCTATTGCTGGTGGCGGGCACCTTGCCGGTCATGGTGCGTCAGCTGTACCCACCCTTACCGCCACGGCGACGCACGAATGAGCTGAAGCCACGCTGTGTAGTGGTGCTCGGTGGCGGCGTGGTCGGGCGTGGCCTACAGCGCCGCTCCTCGCGGATCGGTTTGCGGCGCCTGGCTCGTGGATTGGCGGAAGCACGGCAGCGGCAACTGCCACTCTTGATCAGCGGTGGTAGTAAGACAGCGCGGGGCAGTGAAGCTAGCGAGGCGAAGTTGTTGGCTGACGTTAGTGAAGGCTACGGCGTGACCTTGTGGCTAGAAGAGCGCAGTCGTAACACTTGGGAAAATGCCCGCAATAGCGCAGCAGTGTTGCAGAAAAAAGGCATAGATCAGGTTTTATTGGTGACTGATCGTGCGCATATGACCCGCGCCATGCTGGCTTTTCGTCGTGCTGGCATTGATGTGCAGCCGGCGCCGGTGGAGGTGTTGCCCACGCCTGCTTGGATGCCCTCCGCCGGCGCGTTGCTGTTATTGCCGAGCATTTGGTACGAGTGGCTGGCGCTGCTCTGGTATGAAATCCGCGGCTGGCTGTAGTGGACTTAAGTGGACGTAAGCGTGAGCGCGGTCAGAGCGTGGTATTGGGATCCAAGTCGGCCAATGCCGAGTAGTGACTCAGGTAAATGTTGCCGTGTAAATGCGCCGCAAAATCTACTTTTTTCAGTGCATCCATCACCGGCCCTTTTACCTCTGACAGGTGCAAAGTGACGCCGGCATTGTGTAGGCGCTGGCTCAGTGCTTCGAGACTCTCCAGCGCACTCGCATCAATCAAGTTCACCGCCGAGCATTGCAGCACCACATGTTCGGTGGCTGTGTTTTGTAGGGCGGCCTTGTAGATGGCGTCCTCGAGAAAACGCGCATTGGCAAAATACAGCGACTCATCAACACGCACGGACAGCACCGTGGCACTGGTGATCACTTGATGGCGCTGCACATTACGAAAGTGCTCTGTGCCCGGAACCTGCCCTACTAACGCCACATGAGGGGTGCTGGTACGCCACAGAAACAGCAGCAGCGATGCCGCCACACCCATAATCACACCCGCCTCCACACCGATAGCAAAGACGCCGAGCATAGTCAGCATCATGGCGCTAAAGTCGATGCGCGAGTAACGCCAAGTGCGGCGGATAATGCTGAAGTCGACCAGTGATAACACGGCGACAATGATGGTGGCCGCCAAAGTGGCATTGGGTAGGTAAGTAAACCAGCCGGTTAAAAACAGGGTGGCCAAGCCAATACCGATGGCGGTAAAAATCCCAGCCATGGGGGTCACAGCGCCGGCATCAAAGTTGACCACCGAGCGAGAGAAGCCGCCAGTAACAGGAAAGCCACCAGACATCGCCGCACAAATATTGGCTGCGCCCAGGCCGGCCAATTCGTGGTTTGGGTTGATACGTTGGCGGCGTCGAGCGGCTAAGGTTTGCGCCACGGATACCGACTCAACAAAGCCAATCACACTGATCAAAAATGCCGGTACTAATAATGCCTGCCATAACGCCAGATCGAACTGCGGCAGCGTCAGGCCAGGCAGCCCGCTGGGGATATGGCCAACTACTTGAACACCACTTTGCTCGAGCTTCATCGTGGCAACAACGAGGATGGAAGCTATCACTGCCAACGCGGGGCCGGCACGAGATAGCAGGCTTACCAACAGGGCTGGCAGTTTCATTTTTTCCAGCAGGGGCTGCAGGTGTTGCCGTGACCAGAATAAAAAAGCCAAGGTGGATAGGCCAATGAAGAGAGTCGGCAAGTGGCTGGCGCCGAGTTGTGGAATAAGTGACTGAGTAATCTCAATTAAAGTTTGGCCGTCTGCGGGCACACCAAGAATATGCTTGAGCTGGCTGGCGGCAATGAGGATGCCAGAGGCGGTAATAAAGCCGGCAATAACAGGGTGGGACAGTAGGTTAGCGATCCAGCCTAAACGCAGCGCGGCCATGGCCACCAACATGATGCCGGACAGGGCAGCAAGAATAATCGCGGCAGTAAGGTATTGATCACTGCCCGGTGCCGCCACCTTGCTGATGGCGGCGGCAGTCATCAGTGACGCTACCGCCACCGGGCCCACGGCCAGCGTGCGGCTCGAGCCGAACAAGGCATAACCCAACAGTGGCAACATGCTGGCGTATAAACCCACTTCTGCCGGCAGCCCAGCGAGCATGGCATAGGCCAGACTCTGCGGGATCAGCATCACGGTGACGATCAGGGCTGCCATGGCATCGGCTAACGCATCTGCTCGACGATAGACGCTCAACCATTCTAGTGCTGGGAGTACGCGCTGCAGGTGCTGCTTAGCCATGCTGGTCCTGCCAGCGGGAAATCAGCTGGGGCAGCAGGCCATTGAGATCATAACCGGCTTCGGCAGCACGATTGATGAGGGTTTCTGGTGCTTGCTTACCCGCTTCAGACAGCGCCCAAAGCACGGTGCAACGAGTACCGGTGCGGCAGTAGGCCAGCACTGGTTGCGCGGCGTTATCGAGTAGTCGAGTGAACTCTTCAATCTCATTGTCGCCGATCATGCCGCCGACCACCGGCTGGTGAAAATAGGCCAAGCCTAGTGCCTCTGCTTTTGCTGCCATCAGTGCGGCGCTCGGCTGGTTCATCTCTTCACCGTCGGGACGGTTATTAATGATGGTTTTGAAACCGGCCTTAGCCAGCGCTGGCAGATCATCAGGCTGAAGTTGTGTGGCGACACTTAGGGTGGAACTTAATTTAGGGTATGCCATGGACTTTTCTCCATTTCGGTAAGGGCTGGGAGTGTGATTAATTTAATTTTCAGTACGGCGCTAGCGCCGTACTAGCGCCGCTCCAACACATTAACCGGAATCTTCAAATATTGGACACCGTTGTCTTCTGCCTGTGGCAAATGACCGGCGCGCATGTTGACTTGCACCGAGGGCAGAATCAGTCGTGGCATATCGAGCTGGGCATCGCGGCTGGTGCGCATCGCCACGAACTGCTCTTCACTGATGCCTGCGTGGATATGAATATTGTCGCGCTTTTGTGCGGCCACGGTGGTTTCCCACTGGTACTCGCTGCGTCCTTCCGGCAAATAGTCGTGACAGAGGAACACGCGGGTGTCATCCGGCAGGGCAAAGATTTTTTGCACTGACTGGTAGAGCACGGCCGCATCACCACCGGGGAAGTCACAGCGGGCGGTACCGTAGTCGGGCATAAATAAGGTGTCACCGATAAAGGCAGCATTGCCGACTACATAGGTCATACAGGCAGGGGTATGCCCTGGCGTATGTATGGCGCGCACTTCGAGCCCGCCGAGCATGAAGGTGTCGCCATCCTCAAACAGCTGGTTGAACTGGCTGCCATCGTGTTTGAAGTCACTACCGGTATTGAACACGCCGGCAAAAACGTCCTGCACCGTGCGGATATGGCTACCGATAGCGAGGATGCCGCCGAGCTGCTCTTGCAGGTACGGCGCCGCAGACAGGTGATCTGCATGAACATGAGTTTCGAGTAGCCACTGCACGGTCAGCCCTTGCTGGCGGACGTAGTCGATGATCAGGTCCGCTGAAGCGGTGCTGGTGGTGGCTGCATTGGCGTTGTAGTCCAGCACAGAGTCAATGATGGCGCACTGCTTGCTGGCAGGATCGCTGACCACATAGCTAATGGTATTGGTGTCAGTGTCAAAAAAAGCTTTTACATCCGGCTGCTGCATGGTGGGTGCCTCCCGTGCGTTTAATTAGCCTAGCAAGTGCTGTATTAAGTAAGTGTCTTTATACCCCCTAGGGTATGTGAAAGCAATTTAGGAATATGTATATAGCGATTTACTATATCTATCGATGAGGCAGATTGCAGCCGACCAGAGCCATGCGGGTCAGCTGTACGGTATTGAGTAAATTACGTTTGACGCTAGCTCGTAAATTACGTTTTTTAGCTACTGGTACGCCGTATCCGTCCTAAAGCGATTAACAGGGCGGCGAGTAGCAGGGTTGGCGAGGGGCCGCTGTGCATAAAGGGTGTGGTGCCGCGTACGGCACGCACTTCGCCTTCCAGTAGCGCGCGCTCAAACTGCGGCAGTTGATCGCGTACCTTGCCGTCAGGGTCGATCAAGGCAGTGATGCCATTATTGGTGGCGCGGATCAGCCAGCGACCGGTTTCCAGTGAGCGCATGCGGGTCATCTGAAAGTGCTGGTGCGGGCCGGCAGAGGTGCCAAACCAAGCATCGTTGCTGATGGTGAGTAATACATCGCTGTTATGGCTGCGCTGCGCCACCAGTGAGGGGTAGAGGATTTCGTAGCAGATAAATGGTGAGATCTGGTAGCCCAAGGCGGTGAGGTTGGCTTGGTCTGGGCTGCCGGCGGAAAAGCTTGAGGCGGGCAAGTCAAAAAACGGAATGAGCCCGCGAATCAGGTCTTGCAGTGGCACATACTCACCAAAGGGCACGAGCTTTTGTTTGTGGTAGAGACCGTTGCCACCGTCCAGCACGGTGACGCTGTTGTAATAGCGCGGCCCCGTCGTGCTCCACTCTCGCCAAGGAACACCGGTAATGAGAGCGCCTTGTTGCTCGGCCATCAGCTGGCCCTGTTGCTGCAGGTAGTCACTGGCATCTTGGTAAAACTCAGTGATCGCCGCTTCTGGCCAGATCAGTAAGTGGCCGGGACTGGCCTGCTCAGTTAGCTCAGCATAGATTTGCCGGGTGGCGGCACGCTGGGTTAATTGCCAGCGAATATCTTGGGGGACATTGCCTTGGGCGAGCGCCACCGGTAGCGGCTCGCCAAACTCTTCGGTGAAGGAGATGGGCAGTAAGGCGAGGACCCAGCCGCTCAATGCTAGCAGCAGCAGGCCTGGTTCTTTCTGGCCGCGGCGCTTGGCCAACTCAGTCAGCCATACAGCGCTGGCCACAGTGACCAAGGTGATGAGCCAAATGCCGCCCCAAGGAGCCAGCCCAGCTAACGGCGTATCGGTCATGGCGTAACCGGGGTACAGCCACGGAAAGCCAGTTAGTACCCAGCTGCGCAACCAATCGAGCAGCAGCCAGCCACCGACAAATACCAAGGCACGTTGACCTAATCGGGCACTGGCCCAGCCGAGTAGTGCGGGGAAAAGTGCCAGTACGGCAGCAAATAGGCCGGTCATGGGGATGGCGAGCCATAGTGGAGTATCGCCATACTGATGCATGGACACATGCAGCCAGCTGACGCCGACGCCAAAACTGCTCAGGCCAAACAGGAAGCCGCGCCATGCCGCTTGCTTTGCACTGGCGCCGGCAAGGCTCCACCAGAACAAACCGATGGAGACAATGATCAGTGGCCACCAGTCCCATGGGGAGAAAGCAAAGGGATAGAGTAAGCCGGCGATAACAGGGAGTAGTGTCTTATACATTGAGAAGTGCACCGGATTACTATAAGAATTAAGGCTTAGTAAATTAGAACCAAGCCGTGCTATTAAAAAAAAGAGCCGTCAAAAAAACAGTCGTTAAAGAGCGTCGCCAAGAATAACAGCTGACAACACAGTCAAGACAGGCGAATCGGGGGGGAAGAGTAATGAAACAGACCTGTAAGTACCATCCTAGCGAGCAGGCCACTTGGTACGATGCGGAAGAAGGCATTCTATTTTGCGATACCTGTGTAGCCTCTGATGACTCTGCAGACGGCGGTCGTGCTCGCTCCTTGCTGAGCAATAAGCCATTACAACAAGTGGGCAGACGTATTGCTCAAGATCCATTTTGGCAAATACTGTCGCACTTTATTGAATACCCCTTGGTGAAAAACAGCCTCGTGGTGTTGGCTGCTGTGGCGCTGTTGATGGTGGCGGTTCCCAGTGGGTTGGTGGGTTTGGGTATCGCCGCTACGTTGGGTCTGCTGCTCGGTGTTTATGGCGCCACCGTGTTGCAGCAAAGCGCGGACGGCATGATGAAGGCACCAGATTATCAAGGCATATTAAAACCAGACCAGTGGGCCATTGGTGTGCAGTTGTGGCTGTTATTTGCTGGTGCAATGGCCGCTAGCGGTTATGCCTATATGAGTTACGGCATGCTGCAGGGGAGCTTGATCACATTGGCTCTTTGGTTATTACTGCCAGCGCTGCTTATTCAGGTATTTCTGCAAGGTAATTTATTGTTGGCACTGTTCACGCCACAGCGATGGCTGGCAACGTTGGTCGCGCTAGGGCTGGAATATCCAGCGATGGCCGGGGTAATGTTTTTTCTGCACACGGCCAGTGCCATTTTTGTCAGCATCGCCTATGACTTATTGCCAGAATTTTTGTCTTGGTCTGTGGCTGCTGTAATTATTGGTTGGTTCTGGTTGGTGACGGTGCACCTGAGTGGTTATTTAGTCTGTCGCCATCAAAAAAATCTTGGTTATGAATCTCACTCAATGAGTGAAAGTGTTCTGCGCCGTCGCCGTAGTCGGCGACCAGAAGAGGAGCGTCGCCAAGCGGCACTGATCCGTGAAGGGCGTTTCGATAAATTGATTTCTATGTACAAGGCGAAGATGGAAAAGCAGCAAGGCTCGCTGCCGTTTAATGAGCAGTATGAGCGACTGCTTAATGCGTTAGAGCGCCGCGAAGAGCAACTCGAATTTGCTGACAACTACCTCAAGGTGTTGCTCGATCACAACCATCCGACCCGCGCGATGGAGCTATTAAAACGCTGCCGTGAAATTGATCCTGCATTCAAGCCACATACGGTGCAGATGACTTGGGAAATGGCCAAGCTATCTGCTGAGCAAGGTCTGCCAAAACAGGCCGTGGGGTTGTTGCAAGATATCCACAAGCGGGCGCCGACGTGGCCCGGTATTGCTGAGGCATATTTGTTTTTAGCGCGGCTGTTAGCGACAGAGTTTAAGCTGGCAGCCAAGGCCGAGCAGTACATTCGCTTTGTCGAAACACGTTACCGCATGGATAACCGCGTTCGCGAGCTAGCCAGTCAGTGCCGTACCGACCTGGCTCTTGGTGGCAAATAGCAGGTGCAGCTAGCTGGCTTCCGTTAGCTGCATGGCTAGCGCCTTGAGCTGTGTGCTACGCGCCTGATTGCTGTTGTGCATGGCTTGCGCCAGTTGCAGCAAGGACTTGGTCAGCATGGGATGACGCTCGCCCTGCTTCTCAATCTGTTTGGCGAGTAGGTCGGCTTCTTTGGTTTCACCAAGCTTGCTGAAGTGGCTGATCAGACGCACCCGGGCTGCGAGTGGGATGTGTATTTCATCGCCAGCACTATTCGCTCTTTTTATATAGTCGCGATAAATATTGAACTGCTGACGTAGTTCATCTTCCGCGTTGATATCAGCATCAAATAATTGCATGACGGTTTGTTGAAACTGTGCGGACTCTGGTTTTAATTTGCGAATATGGTACAGCCCCGTCAGTGGTAAAAACTGACTTGGGTCGAGCTTCATGGCCGCTTCAAACTGATGCTCGGCATCAGTAAATGCCAGCGCCGACATGGATGCCCATGCCGAGCTAAGCTGCTGGCGCAACAGGCGTTCGCTGTCATCTATTTCTTCATTTTGCTGCTCGGCGCCACGGACTTCCGCTTGACGGGCAATACTGGCTAGGCCCGCACCCGCCAGTAAGGCGGCAATTTGCGCCACCCAAATATGGCTGGCGGCGCCACCGGAAAAGGTTTCGTAGAGCGGCAAGATAAAGAAAAGCGGTGCGATGATGGCGGCGGGTAAGGCCGTAGTGCGCAGCTTTTTTTGGCGTGGGTCGAACCAGAGAAAATCTAGTTTTTGCAATCGAAACAGACCCAAGTACATGCCAATTAATGCCGCTGCCATGGGCGTGCTGCCAGTTAATGGCAGGTATTGGGAAGATAAAACAGTCACATAAACTAGCCCACTGATCACGCCAGAGACAATCCAGAGGGCCGCCGTTTTGCGGTGACCTAATTCAGTTTCTACGGGTCGCATAAAGGGCAGGGCTACCAGCAGAGCAACCAGCCAGATCCACAGGTTTTCATGCAGGAAGTGCCAAGTTAAATAGGTAGAAGGGCGGGGCGCTGAGGGGTTCAGTCCTGCTTTAACGCTGGGCAGTTCTGCGGCACGCTCGCGGAAGGTGTCGCGCATTTGCCGCCACTTCGCCATCTGCTCGTAGTCCCAGTATTGGTCACCACGCAGCTGGTTTTCGCGCTCGAAGGCAGGGTCAAAAGCCATCGCTCGGAATACGGTAATACGGTCGCCATCGGCACGGGCTTGGCTTAAGGATTCTGCTTTGCTGATTTGCCCACTAATGCGCAGCCAAGAAATGTAGTTTTCCCATTCCAGCTCGAACAGGCCACTTTGTTGGTACCAGTCAGCCATATCCTGCTGACGCTCCAGCTCATCGTGCTGTAGCGTCAGGTGGATAATAAAGTAGGCGAGAAAAACCCCCAGACAAACCCAAGGTATCGACTTAAGGCCGGTCCTCTCCGATGCGGGCTTCGGTATCATTGTTAGTCCCCACTGGCGTTACGTGCAGTAATCTTATTTTTCTACTGTCGGCGCTCAGCACGGTGAAGGAAAAGCCACCAAACTGGACCGAATCGTCCCTTGCGGGTAAACGGCCGAACTGCTGCAGCACCAGTCCACCGATAGTGTCATATTCTTCTTCGTTCAGCTTGCTGTTGAAGTGCTCATTAAAGTCTTCAATCGGCATCAGGGCTTTGACCGTGTACTCATGGTCGCCCAGCTCTTTTAGCAGATAATCATCTTCGTCGATATCGTGCTCGTCCTCAATCTCCCCGACGATCTGCTCAAGCACATCTTCGATGGTGACCAAACCGGCAACGCCACCGTACTCATTGACGACAATGGCCATATGGTTGCGGCTGATGCGAAAGTCACGCAACAGTGAATCTAGCCGTTTGGACTCAGGAATAATCAGTGCCTGGCGCAGATGATCTTTAATGCTAAAACGTTCCATCTTGGCTGGCTCTAGCACCAGTGACAGCATGTCTTTGGCCAACAGAATGCCAAGCACCTCGTCAGGGTCATCGCCCAATACCGGAAAACGTGAATGGGCGCTCTCGAGAATGGCGGGGAGAAACTCCCGCGGGTGACTGCTGGCGCGAATGGCCACCATCTGGGTGCGTGGAATCATCACATCACGGACTTTCATGTCCGCCATTTCCAGCGCACCTTCGACAATGCCGAGGGTGTCGCTGTCGACTATTTCACGATCACGAGCGGAGCGGATCAGTTCGACCAGATCTTCCCGGGTGGTTGGCGCGCTGCCAAAAAACTGGGAAATCCGGTCGAGCCACGTTCGGCTGTTACTACTGTCGGGTACCTCGTCTGCCATGACTACTCCTGTGATTCAGACGTTTTTGATGAAATAGGGGTTGGGATAACCCAGCTCGCTAAGAATGTTTGTTTCTAGTGCTTCCATAATATCAGCACCATGGTCATCGATATGATCATGGCCGAGCAGGTGCAGCACGCCATGGACCACCATGTGGGCCCAATGCGCTTCGCAGGCTTTATCCTGTTGCTGTGCTTCTTGGCGCACCACCGGCGCGCAGATGGCAATGTCACCGATAATACCGTCACCTAATTCAGCCTGCAGTTCTTCGGGCAGGCCTTCGGGTAACTCGAAGGGGAAGGACAGCACATTAGTCGGCGCATCTTTACCACGGTAGTCGTGGTTGAGTGACTGGCTTTCTGCCGCATCAATGAGGCGAATGGCGATTTCACCACGGGCACCGCCGGCCAAGCGTGCTGCCGTTTGCGCCCACAGCTCGACCTGTGATGCTGACGGTAAGTCGGCATCAGGCAGATCGGTGTGGAGATCAACGTGCGGTGTTGGTGTCACGTTCGTGGCGCTCATAGGCCTCAACAATACGTTGTACCAGCGGATGACGAACCACGTCACGGCTGTCGAAACGGGCTACGCCTATGCCTTTTTCACCGTCCAGCACGGTTAAGGCGTGTACCAAGCCTGACTTGATATGCTTGGGCAGGTCCACTTGGGTCATATCACCAGTGATCACGGCACGCGAGCCGAAGCCGATGCGGGTGAGGAACATTTTCATTTGTTCCGGCGTGGTGTTTTGGCTTTCATCAAGAATCACAAAGCTGCTATTGAGTGTGCGGCCGCGCATGTAAGCGAGCGGCGCCACTTCAATAACGTTGCGCTCCATCAGCTTGGCAACTTTGTCGAAGCCGACCATTTCGTACAAGGCGTCGTAAAGCGGACGCAGATAGGGGTCAATCTTTTCCGACAGGTCACCGGGTAAAAAGCCAAGCTTTTCACCGGCTTCCACCGCCGGTCGCACCAGCATAATGCGCTGAACTTCATTTTTTTCTAGCGCTTCGACGGCGCAGGCCACGGCTAACCAGGTTTTGCCGGTACCGGCTGGGCCAACACCAAAGTTAATGTCGTGACGACGGATGTTGGCTACGTATTCACGCTGATGTTGACCGCGTAACTTAATTTTAGAACGCTGTGTGCGGATTACCGCATCGTCATGGGCGAAATCAATGTTGTCGTCATCGTCGTCCACGCCACACTCACGTAAGGACAGGTGAACGGTTTCTGGGCTCAGGTCTTGACCACCATTGGTTTGCTCATAAAGACGACGCAGTACTCGTTGGCCGATCTGCAGGGCAGAGGCTTCGCCGCTCAGGTGAAATTCATTGCCACGACTACTGATATTGATCTCGAGGCGTTTAGAAATATGCTTGATATGCTCGTCGAGGTGGCCACACAGATTGGCCAGACGGCGGGAGTCATAGGGTTCAAGGCTAACGGTGAGAGTAGCGGGTTGTGTCTTCAAGCTTGGTCTTTGGCCTCACAGGCTGCTGGATTCTGATTGCAGGATAGCGCTTGTCTGCTTCCCTCTCCAGCCCTGCTTGGCAAGGCTGGCTTTGCTCACTGCTACTGCCGGCTGTTTAGCCGGCAGATTTACATCGCCGCGTAGCTCAAAGGTGCACGGTCATCGGCGAGAACGGGCTCGGCGCCGCGCAGAGAGTTGGGCATGGCTTCAGTGATGGTCAGTTCGACAAAGTGGCCGATGTAGTCATCTGGCGCGCGGAAGTTCACCACCCGGTTGTTCTCGGTGCGGCCACGTAGCTCACCTGGGTCTTTTTTCGAGACACCTTCGACTAATACCCGTTGGCGGCTGCCGACCATGCGCCGGCTGATCTCTTGAGCATTTTGCAAAATACGCTGTTGCAGTAGAGCGAGGCGCTGTTTTTTGGTCTCCATGTCGACGTCATCGGGCAGTTCTGCCGCTGGGGTGCCAGGGCGGGCGCTGTAGATAAAGCTAAATGACGTGTCGAAGCCAATGTCAGCAATCAGATTCATGGTGGCTTCAAAGTCGGCGTCTGTTTCGCCGGGGAAGCCGATAATGAAGTCAGAGCTAAAGGAGATGTCCGGGCGCAGCTTTTTCAGGCGACGCAGCTTTGACTTGTATTCCAGTGCGGTGTGGTTGCGCTTCATCATGGCAAGAATGCGATCCGAACCAGACTGCACCGGCAAATGCAGGTGACTGACCAGCTCAGGCACTTCCTCGTAGACGGCAATTAAGCTGTCAGAAAACTCTACCGGATGGCTGGTGGTGTAGCGGATGCGACCAATGCCATCGATTTTGCTGATTAAGACAACTAGCTCTGCCATGTCACAGATGCCGCCTTCGCCATCATCACCACGGTAGGCATTGACGTTTTGGCCGAGCAGGTTCACTTCGCGCACGCCAAGGTCAGCTAGATGACGCACTTCTGCTAGGACATCTGCCAAAGGTCGGCTGACTTCTTCTCCGCGGGTGTAGGGCACCACACAAAAAGTGCAGTACTTTGAGCAGCCTTCCATGATCGAAACAAAGGCGGTGGGGCCGTCTACAGACGGCTCCGGCAGCGAATCGAACTTTTCAATTTCTGGAAAGCTGACATCAATGGCAAAGCCTTTATCGGAACGCGCCTCGTTAATGAGGTTGGGCAGGCGGTGTAGGGTTTGCGGGCCAAACACCACGTCCACATAGGGTGCACGAGTACGAATGGCTTCGCCTTCTTGCGAAGCAACACAGCCACCCACACCAATAATCAAATCTGGATTCTTTTCTTTTAGCTGGCGCCAGCGGCCCAGTTCACTAAACACTTTTTCCTGTGCTTTTTCGCGGATCGAACAGGTATTCAGCAACAGCACGTCGGCCTCGTCGGCGCGGTCGGTCAGCTCAAGGCCATGGCTGGCATCCAGCAGGTCGGCCATGCGCGATGAGTCATACTCATTCATCTGGCAACCGTGGGTCTGGATGTACAGTTTGCGTGCTACTTTGTTCTCCATGGTGTTCTCCGCGCTGCTTTCCATGGCAGAAAGCGAGCAATTAGTGCTGGGCTAAGTCAGGCATTGCGATGTGGCTTACTGTACCGCATCGTCGGGTAACTATTTATTCGCTACTGGCTTGGCACTTGGCCTAAGCTGCTAGTATCTAAGCCTCTACGGCCTAAGTCGCTACAACCTAGGCTTCTACTAAAGGGGGCGAGATTATACCCTGTGGCCTTGATTTCGCGAACTGGAGAGAACGATGAATGCTGCCGTCCGGCGGATTGTGGCTCTATTAGTACTGTCTTTGTTGCTGGTGGCCTGTTCGGAGCCTGCCCCAGAGCTGCCGATCAACACTCGCATGGGGGGCGACTTCAGCATGGTCGACCAACACGGCCAGCCGTTTAACACGGCCAGCTTGGACGGCAAGCTGACGTTGATGTTTTTTGGTTTCACCCATTGCCCGGATATTTGCCCAGCAACCTTGTTCCATACGGTGGCCAGTTGGAAGCAGCTCAGTGAGCGTCAGCGCGAGCAAGTACAGCTGGTGTTTGTGAGTTTTGACCCACAGCGCGACACGCCGGAACATTTGAAAACCTACTTGGCCTTTTTTGATCCTTCTATCATTGGTCTTACCGGCACAGAAAAACAGGTGGCTGACATGGCTGGCGGTTATGGTGTGGTTTATCTGCAAGAGCAAGTCGAGCCACAGCAAGAAGCGATGTTCTCCCATAGCGACTTTGTTTACTTGCTAGATCAGCAAGGTCGCGTGCGTAAATTATTTAAATCTGACTTTGATCAACAGGAGTTGCTTGATGGTATCCGTAGCCTTTTATAAAAAAACAGTACCTCTATTGCTGTCACTGTCGTTGTCGGTGCTAAGCCTGACCGCGCAAGCTGAGCTGCTAATTAGCGATGCTTGGGTGCGTGCTGTGCCACCTAATTCATCTGCCACGGCCGCCTATTTTACGCTGACCAACCATGGCGAGAGCGATGAAGTGGTTGTGGCTGCGCGTACCAAGGTGGCGGGCAGTGCTGAAATGCATGACTTTGAAGTGCGCGATGATGGCGTTAAGCGCATGGTGCATTTACATGAGGTAATAGTCGCCGCTGGCACCGAGGTGCGTTTTCAAAGTGGTGGCAAACACATGATGCTGATGCAGCTAGATCCAGTGCCCGCGGTAGGCGATAGCGTGCAGCTTTGCCTGATGACTAAAGCAAAGGTAGATGTCTGCACTGATGCCATCGTGCGTCATCCTTAATTTATTTTTCATAACGGAATAATGAGTTCGTGCTAACGCGTGTTCTTGTTTCGCTGTTGCTGCTTTTTTTCTGGCAAGCAACAGCACTGCAAGCGCAGTGCGACGTACCAGAGCAGATCCGAGCAGTCAGCCCTGCTGCGGCAGATGAGTTAACTGTCGCCAGTCAAAACCTCTGGCGTTTCTCGCCAAGGGAAATGTCTGCCAGTCAGCGCCCTAAGCGTGTTGCTGCTTGGTCACGCCATCTGCGAGAGGTGCTGCGCTATCCGCATATTGTAGTGGTGCAAGAGGTCGCGTCACTGGCGCTGTTAGAAGCGTTGGCTGAACAGGTTAGTAGTGAGGGCGGGCCCCGTTATCAGCCACTTCTAGTCAGAGGTAATGACCATTCTGGAATCGATGTGGCGGTGCTGCTACGGGAGCCAGTAACCGTGGCACGGGTGACGCCGTTATTCGCTACCCAGCGTGATGGTCAGCATTGGTTATTTAGCCGACCACCACTGCACGTAGAAATCAGTACACCCTTTGCTTTTGATTTAGTGGCGTTGCATCTGCGCAGCGGCCATGGGTTGGATGATGTTCGGCGCGGCGATTGGGTGCAAAGAAAGCGTGCTGCCCAAGCTAAGATGATGGGCGGCTGGGCACAAGAAAAAATAGCAGAAGGTAAAGCGTTGATGCTGATCGGTGATCTCAACAGTGCACCAGGTGACGACATCTACGCACAGCCGCTGAATATTTTGCAACAAGCACCGCTATGGTCGGCGTGGCAGGCGCTGCCTGAGGCAGATCGGTTCTCTTATGTTTACCGCTGCCAACGTCAGGCCATTGACCATATTTTACTGTCGCCAAAATTACACCAGCGAGTGCGGCGGGCAGAAGTCAGCCGTGGTAATGCAGGTAACTACCACGAGCTTTATGACGGCCAGGGCAGCAGCAAAGTGGTATCTGACCATGATGCGCTGGTGGTCTACTTGAAGCACTGAAGAAATTAGTTATTTTGTTGTATGAAAAGTTGAGATGCAGCGCGACAAATAAAAAATCTTGTCGCGCCGGTGGAGTTGGCTAGCTCTGATAGGAAAGCTGCCCCGTTCTAAAATGGAAAGCTGTAGGTAACCACGACTTTTAGCTCGCTATTGGTGACGGTTGTGTTCTTGCTGTCCAGGTCTAGGATCTTTGAAGCGGTGAAGGTGAGGTTCTCGATAACTTCATAGCTTAGATCAAGGTGTGTGTAGGCTTCGTCAGAAACATCGTAGGCGTAATGGCCAACGGTAGCGCCAAACTGATCCTTGCTGTAGCTGGCGTAATAGTAGATGTCTCTGTTGTCCGTTGCAGTGGCGCCATCACCAAACTCGCCAACACCAAAGAAGCCGCCGATAGAAAAGTCGCCAAGGCCTAAGTCTAGATAAAGCTCTTGGAAATTGAGGTCGTCAGGACCAAAGCCTGTGCCGCGCTCACCGGTGTAGTGATAAGAGACTGCACCAACGTCGTAGCTAAGCGCAGAGATATCGCCAGTAAAACCAGCATACAGATCATATTCATTTTTATCGGTTTCGGAGCTCGCCCAAATGCCGGTGTAGGCGCCGGATTCGTGTTTGTAATCAAGGCTGCCCGATACGGTGCCGGCGGTTAAAAGAGTCTGGCCGCGCCATAGGTACTGGTTGGCAATATCTAGACTGCCACTCACTTCAGCGCTGGCCATTGGAGCGAGGGTGGTAACGGTAACAGCAACAGCGAGAGTGGGTAGTGTCAGTGCATGTTTTTTGCTCATGGGTGTAGTCCTCTTTTTGGCGGTTTGTTAGAGCCGCGCGACGACCTGAGGTCGTGACGACATATAGATAAAGAGCAGATTCCATGCCAACAGGTGCAAGCTGATGATTGTTATGGTTTTTCCCGTTTTTAGATGGTTATAGGGCAGGCTTAATGAGGGAGAGCGGGGCACCAACAAGGTGCGCGGCACCATCATGATGCACCTGCAGGAATGGGGCGCGGTCAGGGCGACAGAACGTTTAAGGATTGTTGGCTCTCTATACAGAACAACATTTCCGACCTGTTGTGATGGCGGTAGAGGCGTTACAGTACGCCCTTGTTGCTGAGCGCCCTCGGGCCAGATTAGAGATTAGGAGTTGTGCATGAAGCGTCTTGCCACCCTGTTGGCCATTAGGGCTAACGCCTTGGCTTGTTTAGGGGTTTGTTTGGTGGCGACATCTGCCAGTGCTTATGAGCAGTCTGATCGGCTGCTGCGATTCTCTGTGGTCACCATGGAGCCAGATGTCAGCAGTGAGCGCACTACGGTGGCGCCGATCGGTGCCAGTTTTGAGCTGTCTTCAGATTTTCGCCCTGGGGTGAGCTTTACCTATGTGGTGGCAGATCACGTTGGCGTGTCTGTGAGCACCGCTTGGCCGTTTTCTTATAACTTATATTTACGTGATGGCAGTGGCCGCAGTCGCGCTGGGCAAATCCACGCCAGTCCTCTTTCTCTGACCTTGCAGTATTACTTGCCTAAGGTAGGGCGACTGAAACCCTGGCTCGGTGTCGGTGGCAGTTACACTCGTTTTTCCCGGGAGCGTGTCGGTGGCGTGTTGACTGGCAGTGCTGACTCGGCACAGCTGAGCGCCGCTAAGGGTCTGCTCGCAGAAGCAGGCTTTGATTGGGATTTGGAGCGTAACGTGTGGCTGAGCGTGGTCGTGCAACAGGCGCAAGCGGAAAGCGAAGTGCTACTGAGCAATGCGGGGGTTAACGTCGACAGGGTAAAAATGAACTTTGATCCGTTGATCTGGAGTATTGGCTTAAGTCGACGCTTTTAATCAAAACGCCTATCCGCTCATTTTAGCCAAGCAACGGATGGGCGTTTTCTCAGACTTGCTCAGGTTTACTCTGCAGCGTTCTCCACCAGCAGTTCTTCCGGCGGATAGACACACTCCAGTTTCATACCGATAGCTTTTTCTAGCTCAGGCAAGAGGAAGGCGTCATCTTCGCAGGCGAAACTGATAGAGATACCAGTAGCGCCAGCTCGGCCAGTGCGGCCAATGCGGTGGATATAATCTTCTGGGTCTTCTGGAAGGTTGTAATTGACGACATGGCTGACACCATCAATGTGAATGCCGCGCCCCGCCACATCCGTGGCAATCAATACTTGTACCTTGCCACTGCGAAATGCTTCTAGCGTACGGCTACGCTGAGTTTGTGGCACATCGCCAGAAATCATGGCGGCTTTAATGCCTCGGCGCTGCAGTCGCTCGAATAGCTTGCGGGTGATGTCGCGACGGTTGGCGAACACCATCACCTTGTCGAGGTTCTCGCGGGTGATCAGGTTGTACAGTAGGGCAAACTTTTTGTCGGTTTCGGTGATATAGACTTTTTGATCGACCTGCTCGGTGGTGACGTGGTCCGGTTCAATCTCAACAATTTCTGGGGTGACGGTCCAGCGGCTGGCTAGGTTCATCACGTCTTCAGTAAAGGTGGCAGAGAACAGCAGTGTCTGGCGATATTGTGTCGACGGCATTAAGCGAATAATGCGTTTTACGTCGGGGATAAAGCCCATGTCGAGCATGCGATCTGCTTCATCCAACACCAGCACTTCGATACGGTCGAGCCATAGGTCACGGCGGTTGGCAAAGTCGAGCAGCCGTCCTGGGGTGGCCACCAAAATATCCACTTCGGTTTTTTGTAGCTGTTCTTGCTGACGGGTGAAGTTCATGCCGCCGACCACACTCATTACTGACAGACCTGTGTATTTGCCCAGCTGGTGCGCATCTTTTTCGATCTGCATAACCAGTTCGCGTGTGGGCGCGATAATTAACGCGCGCGGCTCGCCCGCATGCCGTTTTACCGTAAGTGGGTTGCGCAGTAAGTCATTAATGATGGTGACGAGAAAGGCGGCGGTTTTACCGGTGCCAGTTTGCGCACGGCCAATGGCGTCGGCGCCGGCTAATGTGTGGCCGAGAACTTCTGCTTGAATCGGTGTGCAATATTGGAAGCCGGTTTCGGCAATGCCACGCATGAGGCGCAGATCAAGGTCAAAATCGTGAAATCGGGTGGCATCTTCTTTCTCGGCAACCTGAAATTGCTCCAGGGTCCAGTTGTTACTTTCCGCTTGGCTCATCATTGCATCATCGCAGTTAAGGTCGTTATTTCGGCGCTCATTGTAGGGGAAAGTGGGCGAGGATGTCGTTAACTTCACAATTGCCCCCAGCCGCTAGGCTGGGGGGTGCTACTAGCTAAAGCGGCTTAGCAGTTTTTGTCCGGAGGTCATCAGCATTTGATAGCTGGTTGGCAGTAGCCGTTGCATGGTGTCGATGGCGACGGCATCACCACCGATGAGTACGCGACGCTTGTTGCCTCGAATGCCAGCGATAATGGCTTTGGCCGCATCTTCTGGTGAGGTGCGGAAAAGCTTTTCAAAGTCCGCGCGGGCGCCGTCCACATCTTTGCCGGTCATGGCGCGGACACTGCTCTCATTCATGCGAGCGTTGCGAGCAATATTAGTTTTGATGCCACCTGGATGGATGGTGGTGCAAGAAACGCTGCTGCCTTCAATCTCTAGCTCTTGGCGTAACGCTTCGGTAAAGCCGCGCACTGCGAACTTAGCGGCGTTATAGGCAGACTGACTCGGCACTGAGATTAGGCCAAAAACACTCGAGATATTCACGATGTGACCTTCTTCGGCTTTCTTCAGGTGCGGCAGGAAAGCTTTGGTGCCATACACCACACCCCAGAAGTTGATGCCCATGAGCCATTCAAAGTCTTCATAGCTGGTGTTTTCAACGGTCGCACCAACCGCCACGCCGGCATTGTTAATGACGATATGAGCTTCACCAAAATGCTCTAGCACCTTGTCGGCGTAGGCATAGAAAGCGTCGCGATCAGCGACATCAAGGCGATCGGCAATAACCTCATGGCCGCTATCTTGCAGTTCTTTGGCGGCCTGCTTCACTGCAGTTTCATTGATATCTGACAGCGCCAGTTTGCAGCCAGCAGCGGCCAACTCAAATGCCAAGGCGCGGCCGATGCCGGAGCCGGCACCAGTAATTACCGCCACACGATTATGTAAAGACTTCATGGATGCTCCCATTGTTGACTGACACAGTGGTGCCGAGTGTAACGCCTTGTTGTTGGCTTATTGGGCCAATAGGTCGATGTTTAGGCGGTTTTGCCCACTGTGCTGACAGCTTTGTCGAGGAGAGCGGAAGCAATTCTGGCGCGGCTAAGGTTGCTAAGGTCATCAAGGTCCACTTCGCTGCAGTCAGTGACTGGCAAAGCTGCATGTACGGTGATATTGACCTCGCCTGGGGTTAGGCGAAACGAGCCAGGTGGAAGGATTTCCCAAGTGCCGTTGATGGTGACGGGCAAGATGGGCAGCTGCAGGTCCAAAGCCATATTAAAAGCCCCTTTTTTGAAGGGTTTAAGGATGCCTTCAAGGCTGCGAGTGCCTTCTGGAAAAAACAAAATACTGGTGCCCGCGTTGATTTGTTCGCGGGCAGCGTGCAGTGATCTAACCGCAGCTTCACGATTGCTGCGGTCAATAAATACATGGCCCAGTGCGGCACAGCTGACGCCAATAATAGGCACATGGCGTAGCTCCTGCTTCATTACCCAGCGCAGGTCCATGCCGAGCCAGCCATACAGCACCCAGATATCAAAATAACTCAGGTGATTGGCAACGATGACATAGCTTTGTCCTGGACGAATGTTGGCCAAGCCGTGCAGGTTTACCTTAACGCCGCTGAGGAACAAGCCGAGCCGTGCCCAAGGCACAGCAGTGAAGCGGGCAGTGCGCGCAGGGCCAAAAAAGCGAACGGTGAGCAGGCACAGCAGACCAAAGAAAACGGTGGCAATAAGCATCGTGGGCAGCAAAAAAAGCCAGATATAAATCAGCTGTAATAGGCGCACCATAATCAAGCTCTCTCAGCGAAGTTGGGGCTGTGTGTGGCCCGCACGGTTACTTACTCTTAGTGCCACTTGGAGTCCTAGCCGGGTTGCGCTGTTCAAGCATTGAGCTGTCTAGCGGTGCTGCCGGAGGGTTGTTGTAAAGATAGCTACGTGCGGGCGGTAATGTTTCTGGCCGGCCGGGGCCACGTAGCTCAAGGAAATCAAAGTAGAGACCTTGGTATTCTGGCCGAGTAATTACACGGCGCAGGCGATCCAGAGTGAAATACGGTGCATCGCGTAGTAACAAGTTAGCCAGCCAAGTCGGGATGTAACCACCGGGGTCTAGCACCAACTGATAGACCACTTCGGCTTCGTTATTGCCTAAGCGGCTGACTTGAAATATTCCTGTCATTTCAGGAAAGCGCACATAGCGAGGATTTCTTGGCAGCAGCTCAGGGCGGTTCTCCAAGTAAATCGTCTGGGTTTCCTGTTGCGGAGTAATTACCTGTTCAATACGTGCTTGCACCAGTGCTTCTCTGTCATTGAGAGGCCAGGGCAGTTTGGTGGTGAAGTGTAGGTGGCGCAGTAATGGGCCAGTGCGATTCAGCTCTTTCGCACTATCAATAAAGTGCAACCAGCGCGGAAAGTTATCGTAATCCTCGAGCAAGCCAACCAGCGTATATTCGTCGCGAAGCTCAATTTTCGTCACACCGCGAAAGGTTTTTAGGCGAGAGTCGTCGTTGTGACGCATGTAGACCTGAATGCCATTGCGATCAGTAATTAGCTTCCAAGCAGGATTAAGCTCCGCGTCATCGCTGATATCGGCGCGTGCAAAGGCGCTCAAAGCAAGCATCAGCAGCAAAGTTGTCAACCGAGCAATCATTCTGGTCCCCAGTGGGCGGCTACCGAAGTATAGGCAAGGAGAGTGGCTGTCACAATTAACGGCAGCCTAGCCCTTGCGGCAAATTAGTTGCGGGGTGTTACCCGTGTAGCTGCAGTATCTGGCCACGTCTCATCGAATGAGCGCGGCTTACTAATGTGGTAACCCTGTGCATAGTCGACCCCGAGTGAGGCAAGTAGTTCTAACACGTCGGCATCCTCAACAAACTCGGCAATGGTTTTTAGGTTAAAGGCACTGGCCACATTGACTAAGGCTTGAACGAGCACTTGGTGTTCAGTGTCGGTGGTCAGGTTGCGGACAAAAGAGCCATCAATCTTAATGTAATCAAGCGGCAATTTTTTTAAGTAATAGAGCGACGAGAACCCCACCCCGAAATCATCCAAGGCAAAGCGACAGCCTTCTTTGCGCAGCGCCTCCATGACTTGAATGGAGGCGTCAATGTCGGCGAGGGCGGCAGTTTCAGTGATTTCAAAAATGATTGATGAAGGTTGCGTGGAAAACCGCTGCAAGCAATCACGCACATAGGGTAGCAAGTTGGCATTGTTGAAGGAGTGTCCCGACAGGTTTATGGCTATTTGCGTAGCAATGCCACTTTGCTGAAGCTGGGCTAAGCGCTCAAAGGCGCGACTAATTATCAGTTCGTCTAGACGGTGAATCATGCCGTTTTGTTCGGCCGCCAAAATAAGCTGTTCTGTGTTGAGAAGGACATTGTTTTCATCACGACTGCGTAACAAGGCTTCGTAATGCGTCACCGTGCGGCCGTGTAAATCAAGAATCGGTTGATAGTGCATTTCCACCCGCTGCTCTTCCAGCAGTAGGCGGATTTGGCGATCCCAAAAAACGCGCTCGTGAATGCGGGTGCGATGAATGTCATCGCCATCAAACAGGTGCCAGCCATTACGGCCGCTGGCCTTCGCTTGATACAAGGCAATATCGGCGTTCGCCAGTAACTCATCAATGTTCTTACCATGTTCTGGACACAGCACCACACCGATACTGGTGGTGATGACAATGCTGAGGTCGGCGTCCAGCACGGCAAGTTGTTGTAGTGCCGCGCAACTGCGACGGGCAGCATGCTCGGCACTGCTGCGGTCGGCGCCGGGTAACAAAATACCAAACTCATCGCCACCCAGTCGGGCGATAACATCGGACTGGCGCAGTTCGGCCCGGAGCAGTTTGCTCACGTGCTGGAGCAGGCGATCACCTTGGTGGTGGCCGCGTAAGTCGTTGATGTCTTTGAACTGGTCTAGGTCGAGCATCATCAAAGCAAAGCCGCCACCACTGGCGACCATGGCGCGCGCACGCTCAAGAAAGCCGCGCCGATTCAGTAAGCCGGTAAGCGGGTCGTGTAGTGCCAGCCAGCTGAGATGCTCCTCTGCCAATCGTTGATCGGAGATATCCAAGCCAATGCTGACGAGCCTGGGTTCGTCACCATCATGCAGATGCCAGGGTACATGCCACCACGCAAGCAGCAGAGGCTCAGCGCCGGGGCGAGTCATAGCGCACTCGTGACGATAGTGGTTGCGGCGACCACTGAGGAGCTCGCCAAGGCGTAGAGGCAAGTCGGCTGGCGGCTTGTGCAGCAAGTCTAAAAATAGCAGCTGCTTGGGGGTTGGGTTAGGTACACCGGAGAGCCAGCGGCCATGGCGGTTAACGGAGAGTAATTCACCCCGCTGGTTTTGCGTAAAGACCACAATATCTGCGGTATCCTGCAGCAGGCGGCTGAGGTCTTGCTGCTCGGCTAGGTTTTTTTCTAGCACATCTGTCATGTGTGTGGGCTTTTTACGCCAGCTCAGCAATGCCATGAGATGTTTGCCCGCCACGCCAAGGTGAAAACACAGAATTAAGTGAACCTAACAGTAGTCGCGCTAAGGTACAAGCATGAGGGATGGGGTAGGGTAAAGCGGCTAGGTGGTAGTTACTGAGAGCCCATCAAGGGCTCCCAGTAACTCCTGTTTAGTCGAGGATCTGAACGTCGTCGGCCTGATCACCGCGTTCATTTTGACGAATACTAAAGCGAACCCTTTGGCCTTGACGTAAGGTGCGGCGGTCACCGTCTTGAACGGCACGGAAGTGAACAAAAATTTCCTGGTCCTCGTCATAGAGAATAAAGCCGTAACCTTTGTTAGGGTTGAACCACTTCACTTCACCCTCGAGCTGACCTGCTTTTAGCGGGCCAACGGGTAGGCGCATTGGCAGCAGGGCCAGTAGTGGCAGCAGATAGATTGCCAGCGGTAGCGCCAACCACAGTGGGGCATGTTCTTGCGCACTCATATAGCTGATGCTAAGGCCCGCTAGATAGAGGCTGAGTAGTGGGTGGAGAACGGCACGGCTGTCGCCGCGGATGGCACAGTAGAGGCTGATGCCGGCGGCCAGTAGCATGCCAAAGGCAGCCATCTGTGCGCTGTGGTGAAGGAACATTTGATTGCTGATGAGCGCACTGGGGTCGAGCAGTAACCAGATGCCCATAGCTGCAAAAAGCAGAGCAAAAACAAGGTGAAATACAGTTAATAAACGTTGCATGGAATAACAACCTCTTAGGTGAAAAATGGTTCAGTACAGTGAAGGCCCTAGTCGGCGCGGCGACCTTTGGCAGGGGCCATTAGGAGTAAGTTCGCACCGGCATAGTGTAGCGAAACTTAGCCTTAGCTGCTTGCGTGTAATGAGGCGGCGATGAAGTTGCAGTATCCATTCCTACAGCCCGCTTTTTTTACCGCGCTAGAGCAAAGTGGTGCGGTGACACAGGCCAGCGGTTGGCAGCCCATGCATCTGCACAGTGCCACCGGCTGGATGCCGCTTTACTTGAAAACGCATCACCGCGGTGAGTATGTGTTTGACCAAGGCTGGGCTCAGGCCTATGCCGACCACGGTTTGTCTTATTACCCGCGTTTGCTGACGGCGGTGCCATTTAGCCCGCTAACCGGCCCGCGCTGGCGCGGCGAACTGCAGGTAAAAGAGATTGCTGAGCATGTTCGCCAGGTTGCCGCTGAGCAGAGTGCCTCTTCGTGGCACCTGCTTTTTCCCGACTTAAACACGGTCGAGGCGCTGCAAGAGTGGCCTTTGGCCCAGCGTGAGGCCTGTCACTTTCGTTGGTTTAATCGTGACTATGCGGATTTCGATGCCTTTCTGGCGGGCTTGACGTCACGACGGCGCAAATCGATCCGGCGTGAGCGCAAACAGGTGGCTGAGTCCGGTGTGCGCATTGAGCAGGCCAGTGGCGGTAATATTCCAGAGCATTGGTGGCCAGCGTTTTATCAATGCTATGCAGACACCTACTTTAAGCGCGGCCAGCAGCCTTACTTGAGCGAGGACTTTTTTACCCGGTTACGACACTCACCCTTGTCTACGCAGCTGATGATGGTGATGGCCTTTGCTGGCGAGCAGCCGTTGGCGGCGGCGTTCTACTTGTTTGATGAGGGCACCTTGTACGGTCGTTATTGGGGCAGCATTGCCGATGTAGATGGGCTGCATTTTGAGTTGTGCTATTACCGTGGCATCGAGTTTTGTATCACTCATAAGCTGACAGAGTTTGATCCAGGCGTGCAGGGTGAACACAAGATCCTGCGCGGTTTTGAGCCGGTGATTACTCGCTCGTTACACTGGATGCGTGAGCCGGCGTTTCATCAAGCGGTGACCGATTTTTGTCAGCGTGAGGTACAGATGGTGCGGCGCTACCAGAGCGAGGCACGCAGCCTGCTGCCTTATCGGCAAGAGTAGGCTGGTTGTGACGATGAACTCAAAGTAGGTTTAAGCCGCACGGCGTTGCTGGGCATCAAAAAACACCAGCGCCATGGTGATCGGGTCTTTGCGATCCGAGGCTGGGTGGCTTGGGTCTTTAGGGCCAAGCTGGGCGGTGACATCTTCAAAATCACCATCCTCTGGGCAAGTTAAATCAACGAAGAACTCAATGACCTTGCGTTCTTGGCTGACGAGGGTGCCGGAATAGACGCCCTCATCGAACAGGCCAAGCAGTGGAAAAACGGCCTTGCTCAGGTCAATGCCTTGCTGCTCAAACCAGCTTAGTAGCGCTGGCTCTGACTCGCCCTGGCGAACCTGCTCGGTGGCAGTGGCGACTGCATCCCAAGCGTTTTGCTCGCTGACTTTACTGAACTCCATAACAGGCTCCGCCACCGTTGCGTGGATTATGACTCTAACTAGTCTAGGTGTTGGCCGATAACTCAGCTAGACCTTGAGTTTAGACAGAATTTAGTAGTATCCGAGGAATCAGGCAACCCCATTAGTACTTTGCAGCAGCAGTGGCATGGGGCAGTCCATCAAGGCAGCAATGCCGCGCAGTAACTCGGCCTCCTGTACTTGGATCAAGCCATCGGCTCTGGCGACGTCGGCCAGGCCATCAAGCAGCGGCCCTTTCAGAAGCGGCGTTAAGTCACGCAGATCACTGAGCGCTTGGTCGAGTGCTTCGATGCGGCACTGCCCGCTGGTCAGCAGGGTGCGACCAGCGGGCAACAGAGTGCCTGAGGCACTATGGAACAGCTGCTGTGCCTGCCTTCCCTTGGCGCCGGAGGCGTGCACCATCAAGGAGAGGACCAGTTGGATTTGTGCGGCCACGGCATCGTAACGGCGGAAGCGAATGGCTAAAGAGCGTCCAGCCTTAGGGCGTAAGTGGTCTGCCAGAATGCGGGTTAAGACAAATTCAAATAAGGTCAGGCGCTGATCATGGCGCACAAGGATATTCAGCTCTTCTAGCAAGGCTTCACGCTGTTCGCTAGAGAACTGCTGCAAGGTGGGAATGGCCAAGTCAGCAAGAGGCAGCCGTAACCGCGTGCCCAGTGCGCTGATCTGCTCGGCCAGCTGCAAAACGTTGTCCTTTTCTAGTCCGCTGAGCGACAGTTCGGCGACTAGCTCTTCTCGGTTAGACTTGCTTACGCTGATAGCGAGCGCTAACACCACCCAGCGAGCAGCCTCTACCTGGCGCAGCTGTTGTTTGAGCGACTCTGGGATCGACTGCAATAGGCTGCGGGCATAGCCAAGGTGAGCTTCTGCCACGGTGCCGACGGAGCCAGCTACGCCAAAAGCGGTCACAGCAGTGGCCACCTGCGCCGCTGAACGACTGGCAAAGCCCATTGCCTGTTCTGCCATGCCGTTATTGTTATCGGCTTGAGCGCTGGCAGTCTCAGTGGTGCTGCTCTGACCCTCTTTGCCATTTTGTCGCTGTCGCACCCGTGCACGCGCCAGCCAGTCGCCACCCAGAGCCTGCAGTCGTTGCTCCACCGGTGGGTGGGTGGCAAGCAGGCCTTGAAAACGAAACGGCACGGTGGCACCAAAGCACATATGACTCATGTCTTCACCGTGGCTAGAAACCAAATGGCTGCCATGTTGGTTGCGAATCTTGATCAGTGCGTTGGCAATGCCAGAAGGGTTGCGGGTGAACTGCACCGAGGAGGCATCAGCCAGCAGTTCACGCTGGCGAGAAATCGCTGCTTTAATCAGGCGGCCAAAAAACAGTCCGATATAGCCGATGGCCATCATCAGCAAGCCAAGAATAATGATGGCCGCGATGCCGGCCGCTTCGTTGCGGCCGGAGCGGCGGTTAAATAAGCGCGCTCGCGTGTTGGCATGAATTAACAGCTCGCCGACTTTGCCGATAGCTAAAATGCCGGCAAGGATAGCAATGAGGCGCATATTCAAACGCATATCAGCATTAAAAATATGGCTGAATTCGTGGCCAATAACGCCTTGCAGCTCCTCTCGATTAAGGTTGTCCAAGGTGCCGCGAGTGACCACTAACACCGCGGCAGA